>NODE-759-length-11220-cov-18.5739_pt1 | contig 11220 bp, 8 predicted proteins | sample MGYA00139097_ERZ477577 | MGnify/ENA metagenome assembly ERZ477577 | reverse complement strand
CACCGTCGAGGTGGACTGAGAAAGTGTCACCCTTTTTCTCAATGGCCGATATCTTTGCCCCGCACTTGACGCTGATACCATCATCGGCGGAGGCGGCTACGAGTTGGCTGACCATGTCGCTATCAAAGGGGCCCAGAGGGCGCTCCATGGCTTCGAGAATGGTGATTTCGGTGGGGTCGTTACTGAGCCGGGCGGCGAAATGGGCGAATTCAAAGGAGATGAAGCCGCCGCCAACGAAGACAAGACGCGGCGGCAGCCCTTCAAGGGCCAGGAATTCGTTGCTGGTCAGCAGGTGTTCACTCCCCTTGATGGGCAACTGCATGGGGTGGGCGCCGGTGGCGATGATGAAGAATTCGGCCTCAAGTTCCTGATCTGCGACCCTTATACGGTCGCGGCTTTGAAAAGATGCCGCTCCCTTCAGGTAGGTTATGTTGTTGCCTTTCAGATTGGCCACGGTGCTTTCTGGCACCCCGGCGGTGAACTCGTTTTTGGCCGCGGTAATTTGCGCCCAGCTCAGGCGAGGCTGTGCGGTGACGCCCAGACCCTCCAGGTGGTTTGATTTGGCGGCGATTTCCGCCACCTCGTAAAAGTACTTTTTGGCCTGACAGCCATGCAGCGCACAGATGCCGCCGGGGGTGTCGCTCTGTTCGACAACTGCGACCCTGAGCCCTTCCAGCGCCAATTCCAAAGCGGCGGTCTGGCCGCCTGTTCCTGCGCCAATTACTACAACGTCGAATGTGTGCATGGGGTCTCCTTGAGGGGCTGGAAGATAATGCTAACCCACCAGAATCAGATGATACTTATGGTCAATGGTTATCGCCAAATCCTGGAACAGCGAGCATTGCTGCCGCTTGCTGCATCTAACTGTCTGAACTTCTCGAATAAAATAAGTCGGGTAAGCCAAATAATAAAGTAATCGCACCAGGAATGCTCGCTGTTCTATGAAGATAAAACTTCCTGTGATGAGTTGTCAGAAGAGGGTGACAGATCAGACCAACCTATTGGCTCCAGTCTTGTGGAAGTGATGGTAGATGCCTAAATTGAACCCTAGGCACCTCAATCTCACGAATTGGCTTTGGAGCTGAGGAGATGATAAAGATAATAGTGTCTCTGTTATTGTGGGCAGCACTGGTAAGCGGGCTCAGCTGCTGGGCGCTGGCAGAGGAATCAATGCTGAATAGTGACAACGGGTTGGCAGTACACGGCTATGACCCCGTGAGCTACCATAAAGAAGGACCTGTCAAGGGCCAAGAGAGCTGGTCTTCTGTTTACAATGGCGTCACCTATCACTTTGCCAGCCGGGAAAACTTCGAACTGTTCAAAAATGATCCTGAGCGCTATCTGCCGGCCTATGGAGGCTGGTGTGCCTGGGCCATGCTTGACGGCGAGAAAGTCGATGTCGATCCACGCTCCTACAAGGTCATTGCTGGGCGGACCTATCTCTTCTACAATTCCTTTTTCGTCAACACACTGAAGAAATGGAACGATCGTGCCACCGCAAGCGCAGAAGGGGCCATGGTTGAACAGGCCGATGCGGCCTGGGTCTCGCTTATCGGTGGACAATGACATGGTCCGGAATATCCTCACAGAAGAGATTGTCCTGCGGATCGATGACTGAAACCACCTGATTTGAGAGTGGAAGGGGGGGGACTGGCAGCGATGGGGTCTCAAGAAAAGCTGAATCCCGAATCTACCTTTTAACAGCAGTTCGGGATTCAGCAACGTCAGAAGGTCTGGGAACTTCTGCCATATCAACCTTTCTCCTGACGATTGGGGACCAATAGTCACCAGGGCAACTATAGGTCATTAAATGGAGATGATTTTGCCGAGGACGACATTTTCTTTGCACTTCGGTACATATGGGGCAGGCAAATACTAAACAGAAAACGATGCTGCAAGGGGTGGTTTTGAAGAAAAAAAATGGGCGGTGCAACAGTAGTCACACCACCCACGGAGGAGAGCACTCGGCTGATCCGCAAATTACTGATTGGAGATGTCTTCCTCTTGAGCGTCGCTTTTAGTCTGAAGCCACTTGTCCCGTTCTTCCTTGGCGCGGTCAACAGCCTGACGATCTTTCTGATTATATTCCTCTATTCGAGCCTTTAGTTGATCGAATAGTCTGGTGTCATTTTCAGGGGGCATGAATATCTATAATAACAAACTATGCGGAAATAGAGTGCCTGATAGTAAAATAGTAACTGAGATTATCTTATTATAGCAGATCACAAAATTCAAGAGTCCGAGTAATTATTTCTTATAATATCAATTTGCTACAGTGTGGTAGGCTGAAAAAAACCGCTTTACCTTACAGGAAAAGCTTTGTAGATAGTGGTGCTGTATTACAATTCAGCCAATAAAGGGTCAGGATACGGCGCATGTGCAAGATCGTCTCAATATATTTGGAATGGGTTTACACGCCAGAAAACTTTTTCAAGGCTCCTGTAACTATCTCATGTGCGGGGGGTGCAATCGAAATTGATCGAGGAAAGGTTGTCGCTGAAATCGCCCCTGAAGCGTTTGCGGATAATGAGGATCTGGCCGAAAACCTTGATGACGAGGTTGAGAATCGATTTCACGACGCGCAGGTTACAAACAACAAGACATATGAACTGAGCATGCCGTTTAAGGTCATCCTGCGCGATGATGGCAGCAAAACCGTTACTACGTGCTGAAAATAGTAGCAAGGCTTGCAGTTTTATCCATCCTAACCCTCGCACCTCTTCTTTCAGCGACAAATTACGATAGAAGAAATCGAAACCCGATCTGAGATTAGCGGTCGCCAGGCTGATTGTTTCATTAGCTTACTATGTTTCCCTGGATACGGGTTTGTCACAACACATCGGCTTTTCAGTGAAGACAACCGATCAACTGGTTAGCCCGATCAACGCTTTCGGCGATGAGGTGAATATATATACCCCTGGAAGGCAACTGATTTTGTATGCATTTGAGGTCCTCTTCGTGCAGGTCACCCCAGATAATAATGTTCTTTCTTTCCACTATCTTTTTAAACAAGCCAATCATTTCCTCAATAGAGGGTCCGCCAATATCTTTATTGATCTCGATTACTTTGAGCTGCTCCATTTCCAGTAATTCATCAACTATAAAAAAGGATGAGGGATGCAGGTGAATGGCCGTATAGTCGTAATCACTGCAAATATATTCACCGCAGGGACGCAACATCTGCTTGAAAAGTGCGGGAGACAACAAGGCGGATAAATCTTCCTGATACCAAATGCATTTCCCCGGAGACCAGACATTATAGAATCCCAGTGAACGGCCGCCATGAAAATCTTTGCAGAGACCCTCTTGCGCCTTTATCACTTTCATGAAGCATTCGGTGACATTGTTCAAAGCTATGGCCGATTTTTCGGGCTGCTGGATCAGCGCCAGCACCATTTCCTGCTGCCCTAAAAGACTGCCCAGCATGTCTGAGGGGCCTCTCATTATGGGCATACCAACAGGGAACCTGTCATCTGATAGAGCAACGAGGTGCCTGGTAAATTCGAGGTACTTTGCCCACCACTCGTTATCCAGGGTTAATCCTATTGGTTCCAGGTTCTCAATGGTTGCACCGGTCGGTTTGGAAACGAAGCTGGCTTCCATAGCTACTATTTCGCAGCCGAGCATTGCTTCCATCCAGGGGATTCCTGTGTAAGGGGTGCCGACCCAGAAACCATCCTGGTCAACAAGCAAAGATTCTTTGTACATGTGTTCATAGTCGGCCATGAAAGATGCTACATCAAGCATATCCGGAGTTATCACTTTACCTGGTTCAAGCAGGTGCTGGGCACTGCTGTAGTGCCGGCTGAAGAAAAAATCCTCTGCAATTGTTACCGATATAAGCGGCCTTTCCGTATCCTCTCTTTTCCAGTATTGATTGTGCTTTTCGATCCTATGATCCAGGGAAATGGTCATTTTATCTCCTCTCGGTAGGCTTGAGCTTTTCATAAACTACTCCAGCAACGGTATCCCAGAACTGTACTTGCCCACCACTTTCAGATTCGGCTTCAGCCCAAAACCTGATTTTTCTGAGATGGGTAACATACCGCCTTAATCGAACACCAAGGCTTCAGCTGCAATCTCATCTACATATGGGAACCGCTATACTCTACTCTCTACTATGTCGGTACCTGCAAACTCAGAGACCAGCTGCAAATCAGCAGCGAGGCCAACGGCGGTATCATTTTTCCCGGCCATCCAACCACTGCGCAAATACTGTTTTTATTACTGTCTGTTGTTTAGCTACTTTTGGGGCTTAGACTACGTAAGCCCTTTCATTTCAGCCTCTGCCTTTTCAAGCCAGAAACGCGTATCCATTTCCCGCCACATTGCAGTTGCAATAGCAAAATTTTCCATTGCATGCTCCGGCTTTCCAGCTAGACGTGATAGCGTGCCCAGGCCAACATGACAGTGGGCGAGAAGAGGACGCATGTCGAGTCCCGTGGCCAGAGTCATTGCCTCTTGATAGGCGCCTTCAGCGGCCTTTAGGTTGGGTGGATCACTGATTGCAGCAGCTTCGCCTAATATGCGTTGAGCCCAGGCTTCTTGGCTGCGCTGACCGTGTGTGCGCGCCAGTGCTAAGGCTTGTTTAGCATTGATAGCGGCCTCCTCCACCTGGCTGGCAAGGAGCTGCGCTTCGCATAAATGTACAATCGTGGGAGTAAGAAACATCGAGAATCCTATAGATTCAGCAGCAGCAACAGCGCTATTCAGGAGATCGAGTCCTTCCGATTCGCGTCCGGCGAGCACGTACATATAGCCCAAAAGCTCATCCACAGTTGGGGCAACGAAGCGAAGGTTCCACTCCCGGCACAGGGCGACCCCACGTTCGAGTAAAGGAATGGCTTGACTGAAATCCCCTTTAACGCTGTAAACTTGGCCCAGAGCGCGATAGGCAAAGGCCAGACTGTAAGGGTGATTGAGGGTTTCAGCAAGTCGAACGGCATCAAGTCCGTGCGTCATCCCTTCATCGATTTTGCCCCTTTCAGCGAGCCCCCAGGCCCAAAAGACGCGGGCCATAACGACCGGGAATCCGGCCATACCGAGCCGTTCCCGACCGAGATCACCTGCAAGTAAATGAATGGCCTGATTAAGACTATCCCCTGCTCGCTTGTAATCGCCAGCGGTAAAGTAGGCAGTGCCTAGGTAGTAATTGGCTACGACCTTGAGGGAAAGATCGTCTAGTTTTTCTGCCATCTCCTCAACTTTTTTTGCTGATGTCACAGCATCTGGCGAATAGCCGGTCAATCTGGAGTGCTCACTCATGTACGCTGCTATTATTGCCAGTCGACGCTGGTCATCTAGGCCCAAAGCCACTATCTCAGCGTCGCGAAGATGACCAAGTCCGGTATCAACCTCACCTAAGGGGAAAAGGGAGTTCCGCAAACCAAGGCGAAAGTCGACAGACTGCTCGAGTGTCTCTAGCGTCTCAGGGAGATGCGTAAGTGCTGACAAAGCTTGATCGAAGTAGCGTGACGCCTCTTGATGCGCTGATCTGCCGTGCGCTCGCGTTGCAGCTTCGGATAAGTATTTCACTGCCTTCTCCCAAATTTCTCCACAACTTGCATGGTGGGCTAGCCGTTCTACTTGCTCACCGATACGCTCAGAATAGAGATTTTCGATGGATTCTACGATTTGGGCGTGTAATTTTTTTCGCACATCGTGGAGCAGGCTGCCGTAAGCAACCTGGTAGGTGAGGCCATGAGTAAAGGTGTATTCTACGTCGGGGAAAAGACGAAGCTCATAAAGAAATTCTGCCGCTTGGAGATGCGCGATCCCACGGTGGAGACCATCTTCGGTAATATCGACTATGGCTTGGAGCAAGGGGAAAGGCACCTCCATGCCAATCACCGCTGCGGCCTGAAGAAGACTCTTTTCCTCTGGCAGAAGTCGATCGATCCTGGCTGCCAGGATAGCCTGAACAGTGGGGGGAACTTCGATACCCTCTAATGGTTTCGCCAAACGATAGAAACCTCGATTGCCTGCTAGAAATTCAGTTTCCTCCAACATCCGTATGGTCTCTTCTAAAAAGAAAGGGTTGCCCTGGGTCTGCTCAATCAGTTGCTGTTTGAGCGGCTCTAAACTGTCATCACTTCCGATCAGGCCCTCTAGCAGTTGTTCACAGCTCTCTGGCGGTAAAGGTTCGATACGAAGTTGTGTGTAATAACTCTTCCCTCCCCATCCGTGCTGGTACTCAGGACGATAGTTGACAAGAAGAAGCATGTTTGCGGTTGGTAGGCTCTCGACCAAGCTGTCAAGAAGTCCCTGGGTCTCGGAATCAATCCATTGGAGGTCTTCCAGAGCCACACCGAGAGGTTGAACTTGGCTTTCGCGCAATAGCAGGCGCTTAAGCGCATCGAGGGTACGCTGACGTCGCGTTGGAGGATCCATGGCCTGCCACTGAAGATCGTCGACTGGTACCTCTAAAAGCGTTAGGAACGCAGGCAAGCCAGGCTCTAGTGCCCGGTCAAGGGAGAGAATCTTACCCGTTACCTTCTCGCGGATCTTTCGTAAATCGTCTCGCGATTCAATTTGGAAATATGCTTTTAGAAGATCTATCACAGGCAGATAGACACTAGATTTGCTGTAAGACGCTGTACCGCTCTCAAGAACAAGCCATCCGTGTGTCCGTTGAGAATGGATGAACTCCCAGAAAAGACGCGATTTACCAACGCCAGGATCGCCCACCAGAGCGACAACCTGACCGCGCCCCTCACGGGCCTTGTCGAGAGCCTGATTTACGATCTGGAGTTCTGCCTCTCGACCAACGAAACGGGTGAGCCCTCGTGAGACAGCAGCTTCTATACGCGAGCGCGGTGTACCTGCCCCCGTTACCTCGAATACCTCAACTGGCTCCTCGATACCCTTGACAGCCAATGGGCCGAGTGGGCTGACCTGTATAAAACCTTCGGCCAATGTCAATGTGTTTGAAGTGATCAAGATTGAACCAGGTACGGCCATCTGCTCCATTCGTCCGGCAAGATGGGTGGTCTGGCCAATGGCATTGTAATCCATCTTAAGGTCGCTGCCGATAGAGCTGACGACTACCTCCCCCGAGTTCAGGCCTACGCGAATCTGGATGGGAATACCCTCACTCCGCCTAAGTTCCAAGGCGTAGCGTTTCATAGACTCCTGCATTCTGAGGGCAGCGTAACAGGCGCGAACGGCGTGGTCCTCATGGGCCAGAGGTGCACCGAACAAGGCCATGATACCGTCTCCCATAACCAGATTGACAGTTCCCTCATAATGATGGATAGCATCCATCATTATTTTAATAACCGGATCAATTAGCTTTCTTGCTTCCTCCGGGTCGCGGTCGGCCAGCAGTTCCATGGATCCTTTAAGGTCGGCGAATAAAGCTGTCACCTGCTTACGTTCGCCTTCGAGTGTGCCTATAGAGACTAGGATCCTCTCTGCTAAGTGCTTAGGTGTGTAGGTCTCTGGCTCGGAATAGCGAGATTTTGTAGATGTAGGTGAAGAGGCATAGCCTGTGGGATGAGCACACTCTGAGCAGAAATTTGCAGTGGGGGATAGTTGGAAACCGCAGTTTGCACATGCACGTACCATAGGCGCCGCACATTCTTCGCAAAATTTGGCGCCTGGGCGATTCTTATGCTTGCATCTGTGACAATTCATAGCTCCTCTCCCAGGATAAAATTCGTTACTGCTATTTAATTTACTTCGGTATAAAGACCCGATAGCAGAACTCAGGGATTGAGCGAAATAAACACGAGTACATCAGATAAACTTAACCACTATTCCTAACCGATAAATAGAACGATGTGGTAGTGTTGTTAGGCAATATTTAGCAGGGCAATCTTGAGAATAGGTCGCTAACACGAAGAAATCTAATTTGCCTTGATCCTGTTTTACGAGAGACCTCACCGTCCTGCGCTGAGTACCATCCGGATCGCATTTGTCTCACAGGTCGTGACACACAAACCGCATCCATAGCATTTATCCTGCTGAAACTCCATCGCCCCCGGTTCCCCGCTTCGAGCGCCGAAAACACACCTCTCCCCACATACACCACACTGCATGCAAGCGTCTGTGTCCACCACGGCGACATAATCGGCATGAGCCACCAGATCGGGCCGACCAAGCTTTTGCATAAACTCAATATCATGACAACAGCACTCGCAACAGCTGCAGAGCGCATAAACATGCTGCTCAGGGTTATAGATGGTCAGGTGAACCAGCCCATGCTGATTAGCCAGCTTCAGCGCCGTCACAGCCTCCTGCAGACTGACGCGACGGGCTGCACCCTGCTTAACCATTTTGTCCGCCACATCGTTCGTGTAAAAACAGACTTCCAACGGATTCTCGCATCGCTTGTGCTTTGTCCTGCACAAGCACTTTGCCAGTGCGAACGATCGCGAATTCCTTAATATCTCAAGCACCTGCTGTGTCGGTATAACCCACTGTAACGACTCCAGTGACTGCTGCACTGGAACAACCTTTGATGAACTGGGAATCTTCCCTTCCTTTACCCATCCATCAAAAGTATGCATACGTTTCTCAAGTTCTTCATCCCGTTTTTCCTTTTTCATATCTCATCCCCCTATGGTTCAATGCTCTATAGATGAGTAGATGGGCCTTAATCTTAGTTTAAACTTGAACGAGAATTATGTACACTCACTAGTTAGTATACTAAATGATATACTCACAAACATCAGGAGCTAACGGTTCTATTTGTGTGGCGGAGGGAATCGGGATGAGAAGCCGAGTCTGTCCGCTACGGGTATAGAGGAGCAACAGCATGCGCAGAAAATCTTCGGAAACCCGACAGCAAATCATTGATGCCGCCTATACTCTTTTTTATCAGATCGGATTTATACGTACCGGTGTTGATGCGATTGCTGATGCGGCGGGTATTACCAAAAGAACACTATATCAGCACTTTAGAAGTAAGGATGAGTTGATCGAAGCGGTGCTGGAACATCAGCATCAGATGGCTCTCGAACGTACCCGGCAGTGGGCCGATTCTATCACTGGAAAGCCGGATCAGATGGTGAAGACGCTTTTTGATAAACTCGCCCAATGGGCCAGCCGGAATGAGTGGCAGGGATCAGGCTTTACCCGGGCGGCTGTGGAATTTGCTGATCAGCAAGGGCATCCGGCTAGAAAGGCGGCGCGTCGACATAAGAAGGAACTCGAATTGTATTTGGTAGAAAAATTCACCGCACAGAATCTGGATAACGCCGAACAGTTGGTGCGAGAAGTCTTGTTGTTGATCGAAGGGTGTCAGTCTCTTACCCTGATTCATGGTAATTTGGACTATGTTGATTCTGCCCGCCATGCCGCCTTGATCCTAGTCCAAAATTATCAATCAACGCCCCCAGAAAATGTACACCCTCCTCAACAGAGCTGAAACTAATCTTCTGGCTTGGTGAGTCGAACCCTTGACATTTATCTATTGGTTTAATAGGCAAAAGCTGGAGACATTGAGAAGGCAAGCTAGAGGATGAGTTTGAATGCAGGGACTGCCAAGCCAAATTTCCATTATTGCTGTGTTGTTTGTTTTCGTAGGCTATCAGGAACTTCTTCAGGTCACTCCAACCTCATTACCGTCAAGCTTACCATTGCGCAGCTTTAGTGTCTGTAGACCAAGTGGTTCATATACCGTCAAATTGCAGGCTACCTTGAAAAATCGCTTTTTCGCCCAAACTCCGCGTTGCGCATGAAAATTTTATCCTCGACATATCAACTCGGCCTGCGGCAAAATTTACATTCGCGCCTTGATTATGAACGAAAATTTCAATTTTTCAAGGTAGCCTGTAGGTTTACAGGAACTCTCTTAACCTGAGCGATCCTTGGTAAGGTGAGAGATAACAAAAACTTAGGATCGGTCCGCTTCCTGCCCGACAAGTTGATGGTATGCAGGAATAAGATTATAAGGACAGCAGCCCTCGATTTGCTCAGTTAGTTATCTTCAACCCTGCTGGAATCAGTCCTTCAATGATCTTGTCGATCAACTCAGGCACTTTTACATACTTGCCTATCAGCTCTCTTCCTTCGCTGGAAAAATCTGGTACCAGTTCAAGCAGTTCTTCAGCGGCATTTTGAGCTTCATGCACCTTCCCCATCCTGCCGAGGGCAGCCGCACGCATGAGAGGATCGAAGAACAGGTCGGGATAATTAAATTTGAGTGCTTCGGCGAAGGCATTTTCATAGTCATCTTGGTGGTAATAATCCATGAACAGGGCAAGATGAAACCAAGTGGGATGGTAGGGGTTGAGCACCATCCCTTGGGCCAGAAGATCACGACCACGTTGCCACTCTCCATAAAGGCAGAGGTGCCAACCGGCAACGCCGATAATATAGGGCGCATTGGGGTTAAGGGCGACGGTTTCGGTTACACTCTTCAAAAACAATTCCTTATCGCCACGATGAAAATGCACCAGGGTGATCGCGTCCTGTACGAATTGATTATCCTTATCAAGGGTCACACCTTTTTGGGTGCAGGCGAGTGCCTTATCAAGAGAGTCGTTACCATCAAGAAAGCCGAGGGCGTGGTTGTCAGCATGCAGATGGCCCAGCATGGCCCAGGCCAATCCATAATCCGGGTCCAGCTGCACCGCCTCTTCAAGAGCATCGAGGGCTTGAATGAATGATTCCTGGGTCAATACCGTCTCATAATGGTAGAACTTCAATACGGCGTCATATGTTTTCAGATCCGATGGTCTTTTCTTGCGCGACTCCTTTGACAGGCGTCGATTCATCAACCCATAGTGATCGGCGATACTGCCGACCACCCGTTGGGCGATAGTTTCCTGCATTGCGATCAGGTCAGCGGCAGCAAGTTTCTCCTTGTAGCTCATGCCCCAGATCTGTTCAGCTGTGATGGTGTCGAATAGCTGAATCGTTGCCTTGATTTCAGTCGTCCCTATGCGGATACTGCCAGCGAGCAGGAAGCGCACACCAAGGTCCTGACCAATCTTTTTAGGATCTGCCTCTTGATCCTTGAACTGCATGGCCGACTGTACAGCGATGACAGAAATATCCTGAAATCTTGCCAGCTCAGCAGTCAACTCCTCGGTCAGGCCGGCAACGAAATAATCCTGCTCCTGATCACCGGAAAGATTTTTCAGCGGCATCAGTACTATCGAGGGACCTGGAAAAAGAAATTCCTGTCTTGAGGCTTTCTTTTGCCGCTCATCACCACCGAGAGATAGTGAGGTATCCTTGAACAAAGGTAGGTAAGCACCTTTGGGGATCTCG
>NODE-758-length-11226-cov-4.9052_pt1 | contig 11226 bp, 9 predicted proteins | sample MGYA00139097_ERZ477577 | MGnify/ENA metagenome assembly ERZ477577 | reverse complement strand
CCGGACCTAAACTCCATCCCATCATGGCATGCCCTGTGGCAAAAGTCAAATTATCATAATTTTTGGACTTACCAATATAGGGAAGGCCATCAGGTGATACGGGTCTTAGGCCGCTTTTTGCTTTGCTCATATCTTCATTACTGATACGTATGTCGGGATAATAATTCTGTGCCGCTTTAGCGATAGCGGATACTCTTTCCTTTCTTATTATTTCATTGATCCCTGAGAACTCCATAGTTCCGGCGAATCTTGTGAATCCATTCATTGGGGTTACCGCTGCTTTTGCCTCCATAAGGACGGCAGGTAATTGGATTCCTGTTGGTTTTTCTACATTTATGGCATATCCCTTTCCTGCTTGTAAGGATATATTTAATCCAAGCAACTTAGATAGTTCTCCGCTCCAAGATCCGGCCGCCATGACCAATTCATCAGCCCGATACGAAGATTGTTTTGTTTTAACTGAAAGTATTTGACTACCGGATTTCTCTATTTCAATTACGTCTTGATTTGTAACTATGGTAACCCCGACATTTTTTAAGTAGGCCAATAATTTGGGCATTATTTCTGTTGGTGTGGTATGCCCATCGCACTCATAGTGAACCGCTCCTTTAGCATTAATTTCAACTTTTGGTTCTAATTTTTTAAGCTCAGTATAATTTAATAAATTGACTTCCAAGCCCAAAAATTTAGCCTTCTCCGCCACTTCCATTTCTTTTTCTCCTGCTTCATCCGTTTTAAAAAGCATAAGAAGTCCTTTTCTTTCTAATTGGAATAATCCTAAATCTCCAGATGATTTTATATCCTCATATAAATCTCTACTTAGGATATTAATGTCTTTAATTACGGGAATAGCCTTAAGGACCTTTGCATTTGTAGAGGACTTATGAAAATTCCATGACCATTTAAAAAAATCAGCATCCCATCTAGGTTTCATATAAAATGGACTAGAGGAGTTAAACATCCATTTGATACCTTTACTTATCATTCCCGGAGAAGCCAAGGGAATAATATGACTTGGAGTAATGTAACCGGCATTTACAAAAGAAGCGCCTGAACTTATGTCGGATTTATCGATTACCGTCACGGTATGTCCACTTTTTTGCAAAAAATAAGCAGAACATAGTCCCGCAATACCTCCCCCGATAATGATGATTTCTTTGCTCATTTATTTAAATTACTTGAAAACCCAAAGCAAAAGGATCTTCCTTATCTATAGTTATTGTATTGTGTCCGTAAATTCTGGCCCATCCTTGAATACTCGGAATTATGGCAGGAATTCCATTTATAGTTGAAAGGCTTTCGATTCTTCCGATAAAAGTAGAACCAATATAGCTCTCGTGTACAAAATCCTCCTCAGGTTTAAGTAATCCTTTCGCATGCCATTGAGCCATTCTAGCAGAAGTGCCGGTACCACAAGGAGATCTGTCTATAGCCTTATCCCCATAGAAAACGGCATTTCTAGCTGTAGAATGCTCATTTAGTGGTTTTCCTGTCCATAAAATATGTGTTACATCTTTAATGGTCTTATTCTCTGGATGTACAAATCTATTGGGGTATTTTTTATTAATTTCTTGCCTTAATTGCCGGCTTAAAAAAATTAATTCACTTGCCGTAAATTCTTCTAACCCTTTAAAGTTTTTTTGCGAATCTATGATAGCATAAAAGTTTCCTCCATAAGCTACATCGAAATCCAGTTCTCCCAAAGTATCGCTCTTTGCTGTTAGATTACTTCCCGCCAAATAAGACTTAATGTTATCAAATTTTACCCAATCTACTTTACCTTTATTTAATTCATAAGAAACTTTCACCAAGCCAGCCGGGGTTTCAAGTCTAATGCTTCCAGGAATTTTAGGGTTGATAAGCCCTTGTTCTATACCTATGGTAATAGCCCCGATTGTTCCATGCCCGCACATAGGCAGACATCCACTGGTTTCCATAAATAAGATTCCTAAATCATTACTTGGATCAGAGGGCTCCAGAAAAAATCCTCCACTCATCATGTCATGTCCTCTTGGTTCAAACATTAATCCTTTTCTAATCCAATCAAACTCTCTTAAAAAATGCTGTCTTTTTTCACTCATATTCTGCCCTTTTAGTTCAGGAAATCCTTTGGTAATTAAACGTACCGGATTTCCACAAGTATGAGCATCAATACAGGAAAAGGTAGATGTTGGCATAAGAAAAGTTTGCTATAACTTAGAATCTGAAAAAGATCCATTTACTAGTCTGAGAATCTTGAGAGGGTTATTATCTTTTAGGGCATCCGGAAGTAGATCTTTCGGCCAATTTTGATAAGAGACTGGTCGTACCCAACGTTTGATGGAATTAGTTCCAACTGCCGTAAACCTGCTATCTGTTGAGGCCGGGAATGGTCCTCCATGGACCATGGAAGGACAAACTTCTACTCCTGTAGGCACCCCATTAAATATGATTCTACCTACCCTTTGGGTCAGGGCGTCAACAACCTTAGAATATTTAGAAATCTCCTCTTTGTTTCCAAGAACCGTTCCAGTTAACTGACCTTCAAGGGTTGTCAAAATTTCATGCATTTCTTCCACATTTTCGCATTCTACAACTATCGAAAAAGGTCCAAATACTTCTTGATGTAATTTTGGATTCTTAAGAAATTCAAGTCCTGATGTACTCAAAACAAGTTGTTCAGCAAAATATGGTGAGGCCTTGGAGCTTGTTATATTTAGTTTTGTAGTTCCTCCTTGAGTTATTGCCTGATCTTTTCCTCTTTCGTAATTGTCATAAATAGTTGGATGTAGCATACAACTTGGATCCAAAGCGGCAATATCCTTTCCAAGGTTTGTTTTAAACATATCCAGATGGCTTCCTTTCAAACCTAGTATCAATCCGGGATTGGTACAGAATTGTCCAGCTCCAAGCATAATAGAACCGGCATATTGATTCGCCCAAAAAGTACCCTTTTCTTCTAAAGCAGAAGGTAAAATGACAACTGGATTTATACTTCCCATTTCAGCAAATACAGGGATGGGTTCCTTTCGTTCACTTGCCAACTTATATAAGGCAGTTCCTCCTTTTATGCTTCCTGTGAATCCTACTGCCTTTATTGATGGGTGTTTTACTAAGGCCTGTCCCACTTCAATACCACTGCTATTTAAATTAGAAAAAACACCATTTGGCATGGCTGTTTTTCTGGCAGCATTAATTATGGCCGTTGCCACCAATTCACCGGTGCCGGCATGCATAGGATGACTTTTAACAATTACAGGACATCCCGCCGCCAGAGCACTTGCAGTATCTCCTCCGGCAGTTGAATAAGCCAAGGGGAAATTGCTCGATCCAAATACGGCAATAGGTCCTAAAGGAATTAACATCTTTCGAATATCCGATTTAGGCAGTGGAGAACGATCTGGCTGGGCTGTATCTATGCTGGCATCAACCCAGGAACCATCATCTAAAGCATCGGCAAAAGACCTTAATTGTCCCACTGTTCTTCCCCTTTCTCCCTTCGCTCGTCCTTCGGGAAGAGCGGTCTCAAGCATGTAGGTCTCTATTAGAAGATCTCCCAAAGCCTCAATTTCGTCAGCTATAACTCTTAAAAATCCTGCTCTTCTCTCAGAGGAAATATTCTTGTAAGTTATGAAAGCTTCTAAGGCAAGTTCTGCAGCCTCATCCAGTTCTTCTTGAGTTGCTTCATAAAAGATCCAGTCATTTTTAATACCTAAGGCAGGATTAAACGTATTATATGTTTTGTCTCCTTTGGCGGATCTCTTATTTCCTAAAAAATTCTTTCCGGTTATCATCTTTTATCTCTTTAGACAGGGTTATGAATGGTTTTATTTTCTACTTTATATTGGGGTAATTCTGGTCTATTTTTTAGCCCTTCTTCAATGATTTTTAGTACCCTTTGACGTTCGTCACCTCTTAATGGAAGCCTTGGGGCTCTTACTTTCTCTGTTCCTATCCCTGTGGCAACTTCTGCTAATTTTATATTTTGTACTAATTGCGGACTTATATCGAGCTCTAACAGAGGTAAAAACCAACGGTAAATTGCCAGAGCATTGTCTATTTTGCCAGCCTTTACTAATTCATAAATAGCAACCGTTTCTCTTGGAAATGCGCAAACTAAGCCCGCAACCCATCCATCAGCACCCATTAATAGACTTTCCATTCCCAGCGTATCTACGCCGGTTAGAATTTTTAATCTTTTTCCAAATCTGTTTCGAAGCCTGGTAATGTTTGATATGTCGCGAGTGGATTCCTTAACGGCCTGTATGTTTTCACATGACAGTAATTCTTTAAACATATCTGGAGTCACATCGATGCCATAATCTACAGGGTTATTGTAGATCATTATGGGCAAATTTGTGCTTTGTGCGATGGTTTTAAGATAGGTTACTGTTTCAAAGGAATCTGCTTTATATCTCATGGGAGGCAAAAGCATTAGGCCACTTGCACCATATTCCATGGCGTTCTCCGCAGCCTCTATAGCGCCTTTTGTAGACTGCTCGGCAATATTAATAATAACAGGTATCTTATTATTAACATATTCTACGGCCGTTTCCACAAGAACCTTCTTTTCTAAAACTTCTAAGGTACTTGCTTCTCCAAGAGTACCGCCAAGTACAATACCACTTACACCGGCTTCCATTTGAGCTTTTAAGTTTATCCTGAACATGTCAAGGTCCAGTCCGTCTTTTTCCGTAAACTTTGTGGTTAATGCTGGCATAACGCCGCTCCATTCAAATGTCATAATTATAGTTTTATTATTTTGGTTTAAAAAGAATGATATTTCCTGTTTTAATCAGCAATGTCAAATTTATATACCGTTGTAGATTTATATGTTTCTCCGGGTTCTAGCAAGGTTGAAGGAAAATTTGGTTGATTTGGTGAATCAGGAAAATATTGGGTTTCAAGGCAGAAAGCCCCGTGTTTCACATAGGGTTCTCCATTTTTGCCTTTGGTGCTACCGTTTAAAAAATTACCCCCGTATAACTGGACACCTGGTTTGGAGGTATAAACTTCCATGACTCTTCCTGATGTTGGTTCTGTTACCTTGGCTGCCAAAACAAGACCTTCTTTATTTGTCGGAGTTTTATTTAGAACAAAATTATGGTCATATCCTCCTCCAAGGATCATTTGTTCGTGGGTGCTGTTTAAATCCTCAATTAGGGGTTTGGGCTGGGTAAAATCTAAGGGAGTTCCATCTACACTTTCAATCGTGCCGATTGGTATAAGTCCGGCATCAACTGGAGTATAGGCGCTTGCATTAATTAGCATTATATGGTCATTTACATCTCCCTTACCTTCTCCTTTTAAATTAAAATAAGAATGATTGGTTAAATTAACCACGGTAGTTTGATCCGTGGTGGCCAGATAAACAATTTTTAGTTCATTTTCATCCGTCATCATATAAGTAACGGTTACATCAAGGTTCCCGGGATAGCCCTCCTCCATATGAGGAGAAACTCTTGAGAATGACACTTTGTTTGAAGCTAACATTGTTCCCTTCCAAATGACACTTTCGAAACCAACAAGTCCACCATGCAAATGATTTTCTCCGTTATTTAATGCTAGTTGATATTCATTATCGTCAATACTAAACTTTCCCTTCCCAATTCTGTTTCCATAGCGACCGATGACGGCTCCAAAATTGTTTTTTGGACCTTTCATATAATCGTCAATGGTAGGCAGTCCAAGAACTATATCTTCCATTTTGCCATTCTTGTCTGGCACATGTAAGGCAATGAGACGTTGACCGTAATTGGTAAAATCTGCCTTAAGACCATGTTTATTGATAATAGTGTATAGCTGTATGCTGTCTTCCCCAATAATTTTTGAAAAGTCTTCGGAATCTATTTCATTTTCATAAGTGATTTTAGTCTCTGCAGAAGTGGTTTTTTTAGAATTTGTTGAATCTTTACAACCTATAACTAGTACGCTGAAAGCTCCAAGAAGAAGGTAAATTAGTTTATTCATTATGAGTGTTTAATTAAGACTTTTAAAAGTAGGAAAAAGTTATTAGCTATATGGATATGATCTTAAGATAATTTTGCCAAAGAATTCTCTTCATCTAAAATTGTGGTAATTCCACTATTTATAATGAATGTTTGCTAAGAATATTCTTATTTTTAAAGATGCGAAAACTCATTATACTGATAACAATGGGGGTTGTATTTAACAGCCAATCCATTCATTCACAAATTCAGGAAGATAAGGTTTTACACTTTGCAGCCGGGGCCGTTTCAGGGGCTGCGGGGGCTTTAATTGCTTCCAAAATATCAAAAAGGAATAGGTTTTGGACGGTAACAGGATCGGTTGCGGCAAGTTTGGTAGCCGGATTGGCTAAAGAAGCTATTGATAAAAGTAATGGCGGAAAATGGGACAATGGGGATTTAGGCGCAACCGTTTTAGGAGGGGCAGTGGTAGGCGTAAGTATTGAAATATTTTCAAAGAAAGAAGGAAAGTATTATGTGAAAAGGGATAAAAAAAGGAAAAGAAAAATAAAGACCCTTAAATGATTAAGGTTTAAAGTCAAATAAAATATTGATCGGGCAAATCTTTTCTAATTATTTCTTCTAAAGCCAACCTTTTCTTTTAAAGTAGTATCCCATGCCCAAGAAGACAAAAAGCATGACCCCCAAGAGTATAAAATAACCGTATTTATGATGTAGTTCAGGCATGTTTTCAAAGTTCATACCATAGACACCTGCAATAAAACTTAGAGGAATAAAAACAGTTGCAATAATGGTAAGAACCTTCATTACCTCATTCATTCTATTACTAATAGTTGTCATATACATGTCCATTAAACTCCAGATAAGTTCTCTTTGTACATCAATACTCTCTGATACCTGGATTATATGATCATATAAATCTCTAAGATATACTAAGGTGCTCTTTGAAAGTAAACTAGCCTCTACCTTGCTCATTTGATTGATTACTTCTCTTAAAGGATAAACCGCCCTTCGTATTCTTAAGATTTCCCTTTTTAGCTTATGTATCTCTTGAATGAGATCAGAATTTGCTTGATCAGAAAATAAGTTTTCCTCAAGTTCCTCAATTTTTTCTCCCATTACCTCCATCAGATTAAAGTAATTGTCGACTATGGCGTCTATAAGAGCGTATAACAAATAATCGGCTCCCATGGATCTCACCTTGCCTTTACTATTTCTTAATCGTTCTCTCACAACATCAAAAACATCCCCGTCGGCTTCCTGAAAACTGAGTAAATAGTCTTTTCCCTGAATGAAACTTACGGTCTCAAATTTTAGGTTCTGAAGTTCATCAAAGTATAGCATTTTAATAACGATGAAAAGGTAATCGCTGTGTTCTTCTAACTTTGGTCTTTGTTTGGTATTGGCAATATCTTCCAGAATCAAAGGATGAATCATAAAGTCTTTGCCCAGTTTGCCAATTTCTTTGGTATGATTTAATCCATTAATGTTTACCCAAGTAATTGTCTCTTCATTCTCATAAGAAAAAACCTCTTCAGGGTTTTTAAGTTGCGTTTCCTCAAAATGTTCCTTATTGTAATCAAAGACATCTATAAAGAGGTTTTTTTTAGATTTATTTCCCACATAGGAAATAGTGCCAGGAGGTAATCCAATTTTTCTTTTTACAGAAGAAGAGCCTTCATTTTTCATATATGGTCGACTTACAAATTACAATGTAGACTTTTTAATGTTTCATTCCAAAATCCTTGTTTAAATATCTCATGAATTCTGGTTTAAAGACAAAAAGTCAACCGGCCACGAAATAGGAAAATTGGCTATCTTGTAGGCAATGAAGCGAACATAGGGTAGCAATGTTTTAAAAAAGGATTTCAACGTCAATATCTTATTTAGGAAAAACAATATTTCCCAAAGAAAGAACTGCAAATTACTTATGGACTTATCAAAAAAAATATTGTGTTGTGATTGGGGGACAAGCAATTTTAGGCTTTACTTGGTTGATAAAGAGACACAGAAAATCTTAGAACAATTTGAGGATACGACAGGGATATCTGAGGTATATAAACTTTGGAGGAGTAAGAATAATAAGGATCAGACAGCTTTTTTTAGAGGATTTTTACAGGATAAAATTGAAGCGTTTTCAAAAAGTTTAGATCAATCACTAAAGGATTTGGATGTTACCCTTTCGGGGATGGCATCTTCTACCCTGGGCATGACTGAGGTCCCATATAGTCGACTTCCGTTTGATTTGACAAATCCTGAATTATCTTTTAAGGAATTAAAATTTTCCAAGCGGTATGCAAATCCGGTTTATATTTTTGGCGGATTAAAAAGCACGGATGATGTGATGCGGGGAGAAGAAATACAACTCTTGGGATTAAGGGATTATATAAATGAGAAGGAATGTCTATGTATCTTGCCCGGAACACATTCCAAGCATATTACAATTAGTAAAGGAAAGGTTAGTTCTTTTCAAACTTTTATGACTGGAGAGATCTTTAACGTAATTAAAGAATACAGTATTTTGCGAAATTCAATTACGGGTAAAGGAAGTCAAGTTGAAAAAATGAAATTTTTTAGAGCCGGGGTTTTGGAAGGTTCCAAAAGCAATCTATTAGGAAGTCTTTTTAAAATTCGAGCAAATGATATCTTATATAAAATGCCCAAGACATCAAATGAATCTTATTTGAGTGGACTATTAATTGGATCAGAACTCAGTTCAATATTGTCTTACAAGGGCTCTTTGCTTTTAGGGGGCAGTAATCCGTTGTTTTCCTTATATCAGGATGCGATTGCATTTTTAAAACCGGAATTGGACTTACATACCATTAGCCCTGATGAAATGCTTCAAGCCATCCCAAGGGCACAACTTTATTTAATGAATAAAATAGCTGGCACAAATGTATAGATTTTCAGAAGATTTGTTTAAGAAAGTTCCTGTAGTGGGGATTTTAAGAGGTTATACGTTAGAGGAAGTTTTGGCTATTGTAAAAGTTTACTACCAAGAAGGCTTTACGAATATAGAAATAACCATGAATACAGAGAGTGCCGCTGAGATAATCAATGAAGTTCTAAAGCAGTATACAGGGAAATTGAATGTCGGTGCAGGGACGGTCTTAAGTAAGAATGATGTTGATGAGGCGATCAAGGCAGGTGCCCAATTTATAGTAACCCCTGTGACAGACCCATCGCTTATTAAATATTGTATCAATCGGAGTATTCCAGTCTTTCCGGGAGCTTATACCCCTTCTGAGATCTATGCTTGTTGGAAAGCCGGGGCGCGAATGGTAAAAGTTTTTCCGGCTAGTGCTCTAAGTCCTTCATATATCAAGGACGTTTTGGCGCCATTAAATAATCTTGAATTAATGCCTACAGGAGGAGTCACTAAGGATAATGTAAAGGCCTATTTGGATTCAGGTGCTATGGCATTTGGGATGGGAGGATATTTATTTCAGCAAGGTTTTATTAAAAACAAGGATTGGAAAGGGCTTGGCTTTCATTTAAGAGCGTTTAAGGAAGAATTGACTAAATAGGAAGAGATAATAGATGTTGTAATAAATTCTACAGCTTGGAAATATAATAGTGCCCAAAATTTGCAGGAGGATCATCGTTTTTGGAAATTGATGTAACGGTTTTAATTGAATATGTTGGCAAGAATATGGGATACCTCGAGATGAAATTTCCCAGTAACTGATAATTGTACCGTATTTGATAATTGGTTTTAAATTCTTGAACCTTTTAAGAACAAAATCTATTCTAGATTTATTTTGATACTCTCCTTTTAAAAGGCTGCACCTGCTTGTAAGTAAGCGTACGCCATAACCATTCCAAGGGGCCAAATCTATAGTACTTTAGCCAAATAGGACTAATAATTAACTGAACTATCCAAATCGAAATAACGACATAATACAATTCATAACGCTGTAGTTTACCAAACATGGAAAAACCAATACCTGTAAAAATTACTGCGCAAATAACCGAATGCATAATGTAATTAGTCAGGGCCATACGGCCTACCGCAGCCAATGAGTTCTTTAATATAGTAATGATATTGAGTTTGCAAAATATCATAACAAGGCCTATATGACCAAAAGAAACTGCAATACGTCCAATAGCATAAGTAAGACCAGCCTTTTGGAAAGCCTCCACTGAAAAATCATTATTCAACACAGTCATTGTTTCATAATAATTGACGGAGAGTCCTATTCCATATCCCGCAATGATCATTGTAAGGTAGGATTTGTAACTCAATTCGGCAGTAATAACCCTAAGTTTATACAAGGCTATTCCCAACAGCATCATGGCCAATATGTCCCAGGGATTATAATCGTAGTTATATTCACTTTGCAAGAACCTATTTACCGGAGCAAGAAATAGAACAATATCAAAGTATCCCTTATGCATACTTTCGGTATTTTCCTTCACCTCCTTAGGAGGTGTCTTTAATTCAGAAACTATGGCTTCCCAGGCTGTACTACCATTTTTAATATCTTCTGGAATGGCCGCTTCACCAGAATAAGTCTGAGCAAGCTTATACTGCTCTAGATATTTCATATTCTTTGAATATTCATAGGCTCCCAAACTCATTCCAATAAGGGTAAGGACAGCCGCTGCAATTATTAACTTTTTAGGCGAAGTATCCCTAAATGGAAACAAAAACAATCCATAAAGTCCATAAGCAAATAAAATATCTCCAACCCACAAAATCAAATATCCATGAATTACCCCAAAAATGAGTAACCAAATAGTTCTTCGATAATAAATATCTGCAACCTCAAGTCCTCCGCCTTTTTTAATCATTCTTGATGTCATAAGCACCATTCCTACACCAAAAAGCATTGAGAACATAGCTCTCATTGTACCTTCAAAAAACATATTATTCATTATCCAGACATAGAGATTATATCCTTCTGAGCCACCCTGGATAGTCGGATCTACATATGCCCAAAACACCAGGCCAAATCCGGTTATATTCATTAATAAGATTCCAAGAAGGGCAACGCCTCTTAAGACATCAAGAGATTTAATTCTTTCGGTACCCGATACAGGACCAAGTTGGTTTAAGTTCTGGTTCATTTGGTTTGGTTTTATTAAAAAATGAAATAACTATTTAATACTTATTTCTAATTTTCGTGAGTAAGTTACATTAATTATAGGCAAATACCTCCATGAAAAATAATAGTGTATTTCGAAATTTATAGAGTGAATACGGAAAATAATATTTATTAATACTTTGTATTGAAAAAGAAAAAGTTTTCAATTCTCCTTAGTTGGTTGCAGAGGCGGGCGGCTGTTGTGGTTG
>NODE-757-length-11226-cov-7.27786_pt1 | contig 11226 bp, 9 predicted proteins | sample MGYA00139097_ERZ477577 | MGnify/ENA metagenome assembly ERZ477577 | reverse complement strand
GAGTGGCGACCGAGAAGATAGGTCAGACCTTCCTGCAGGGGGGCCGACAGGAGAACCCTGTTGTAGTCCTTAGGGTCGGCGACACCTGGCCCATTGTAAAGGTATTGGGTGATCAGAGAAATGCCGCTGCCGAAACGATACCATGCTTCAACGGCTGCAACGGCAAAACTATCATGCAGGTCCCCGCCGGCCTTGTTCGTATCTTTCCCTTCGTAGAAACTGAATTCGCCTTTTAGCCCAAGGGGCCCAAGGCTTCCCGCCAGGCCGGCCCCGAACATCGGTCTGTCGCGTAAACTGCCTGTGATCATTAACAGATCGACACCGTAGCGATTGTCCGTCCAGGTTGCCAGTAAGGAGTTGTCGCTGCTGTTGTCTCCCCATACGGCAGTCGCCGCTAGCTGACCGTCCATGCCGTAATTGTAGATGCCCTGCAGTGCGTCGACTCCTCTGCGGATGTCTGTGTCCAGCGCATCCGGGGCGAAGGGTGCGATGACATCCAGGGGGGAAAAGATCAGGATTCGTCCGAAACCGACGGCCTGACGACCCAGAGTGACATCCATGTCTCCGCTTCGCCAGTGCAGGTTCAATCGGTCGACCTGAAGAAGGCTGGAAGCGTGATCGCCATGTTGCCAGGTTTTTTCCATATCAAGGTGACGGTTGTAAGTTTTCTTCGGCAGGGTAAAGGCTGATTTCGGATCTCTCCATAGATATTGGTAGTCAAGGGCGGCTTCAAACTGCCAGGCTCGGTCTCGTTGCCAATTCATGTCGAGACGGACGCGATTGCTGGACAGACGGTAGTCAGGGAAAAGCTCGGCAGGGGCTTCCTCGCCGTAGATGTTGAGAGACTTGACAGAGCCGCTCCATCGCGGGGCCTCTGAGTAAACAGGAGCGGCTGAAATAAGAATGGCACAGAAGGCCAAAAATGGAGATTGAAAGAGAGAAAATGTTTTAAACACTCTCTTCATCGCCTATCCTTGCTGTCGTCGGCGAGGCGCCCATCCTCGAGACGGATCACCCGTTGTGCCTGGGAAATCACCCTGTCGTCATGGGAACTGAAGATGAAGGTTGTGCCTTTCTCCTGGTTGAGCTGTCGCATGAGAGCCAGTAGCTCTTCTGCGGTGTGAGAATCGAGGTTCGCTGTTGGTTCGTCAGCCAGAATGACATGCGGGTTGGCGGCCATAGCCCTGGCAATGGCGACTCTTTGCTGTTGCCCTCCAGAGAGATCGGCTGGCCGTCGATCTTCCAGACCATCGATACCCAGATCGGCAAAGAGTTGGCAGACAATTTTTCTACGCTTTAGTTTCGGGACCTTCTGCAGCATCAGGGTGAACTCGGCATTCTCCGCCGCCGTTAAGACCGGAATCAGGTTGTAAGACTGGAAGATGAATCCGATATGATGCAAACGAAAGTCAGCAAGCTGTTTCGAGCTTGCCGTGCAGAGGGAGAGGTCGCTGACGATCACTTCCCCGGACGTTGGCCGGTCGAGGCAACCGATTAGATTCAGAGCTGTCGTCTTGCCGCTTCCAGAGGGTCCTGCCAGTACGGCAAACTCCCCTTCATCGAAAGTGAGCGACACGTCTGTCAGAGCAGGAATCTCCTGGTTGCCGAGACGGTAGACTTTAGAGACGTTTTTCAGCTCGATTAAAGACATGAAAACCTCGGTACGCGGTACGTGGTTCGTGGTCCGCAAAAAACAAAAGAAGGCGCATGCTAATCTGGTTCATAAAGTGTCTCTCTACATTTACAGCTAATGGGGGGCAGCTTTTCTCCTCCCACCTCACTCGCCACGCGTTCCAGTCTTTAATGATGTCGCATTCCTTCCACCGGGGTAATCCGCCCTGCCTTGATTGCCGGGTAGAGGGATGCGAGTAGTGTCAATCCGGTCACGTAACCGGCAATCTTGCCCATCCAGACCGGATCCCAACTTGCCCGCATAATTGGATCGAAAACGACCCCGCCGAACTCGAGTGTTTCCGGAACAAAGGCCGCCAGGTCAATGCCCCTGTCAACCAGGTACCAGGTTGCCAGGCTGCCGAGCAGGGTGCCGATCGTAGCGGCGAGCAGGCCGAGCATCAGAGCTTCCGTCATGATCATGATGCGCAGTGTCATAGGCTTGCTGCCGAGAGCCAGAATGACGCCAAACTCACGCATACGTTCCATAACCGACATGAGCAGGGTGTTGATCACGCCGATCGTAACGATCAGCAGAATGATCAGAAAAATGAACTTCTGGCTGGCGTAATCAAGTTTGATCGCATTTGCGAGATTGGGCATGGCGCGCTCCCAATTGACGGCCTCTATCCCGGGATCTGCTGCAATCAGTGTGGACACTTGATCAAGGACCGTTTCCTCATCGTTCGAGTTGGCCAAGATGACGGACAACTCGTGAACAGATCCGGAGCTCCCGGTGAGAAGGCCGGCGCGCTCAAGGCCTACCATGATCAGCGAGCCGTCGATGTCCTTCATGCCGGATTTGACCACTCCTCGAACACGCAGGAGTTCACTGTGTAGTGTGCCGTCCTGGTGTTGAGCGGTGACGACAAACTTTTGGCCGGGTTTGATCTGCAGCTCGTCAAGCAGGCGAACTCCGATCACGGCATCGCGTGAATCGGTAGCACGAACCATGCTGTCTGCAGTCAGCGCCTTGAGAAAAGGGTTGATCCCCCTCTCTCGTTGCGGATCTACGCCGATGACCATAACGCCTCTGCTTTCTCTGCTCGACTGGGCCAGGGCGGGGATATAGAGGCGAGGCAAGACCTCTTCAACGCCGGCAATTGCGGCAATCTCCGTAACCAGGTTAGGGCTTGTGAAACGCAATGCTTCGTCTCGACTCTCAAGGTAGTTCTGTCGATAGACCGCAATATGACCTGAGCCGGCTCTGACGCCACTGTCAACCATGCCGGCATAAACCCCGTAAGAAAGATTGTGTGCTGCCTGCACCAGCATAATGCTGAAAGCAATTGCCGCCAGGGTTATGATGGTGCGCCTTCTGTTACGCCAGAGGTTTTTCCAGGCCAGAAATAGATGATCCATATCGGTCCTCAATCCTCGCGTACCGCAACCACGGGATCGAGCCGCGCGGCTCGATTGGCGGGCAGAAAACCGGCAATCAGGCTGACGAGTAGCAGCATGCCGGCCGGGACCAGAAAGTTGGCGACTTCAAAGACAGCGTGCAGACGGGGCAGGATGGTTCCCCCGGCATAGGTGATTGGCGTGATGTATGTGGTGAGGTCGATGCCAACCTGCTGCATGTAAAGGGTCATCAGAGCTCCACAGAACAGGCCGATAGCCAGAGCAATACCCCCAAGAAACAAGGTCTCCAATAACACCAGGCTGCGGATTGCCATAGGTCGCATTCCCTGGGCCATGAGAATGCCGAACTCACGGGTGCGTTCCATAACAGACATGAAAAAGGTGTTGAGAATGCCGAGACCCGTGGCCAGGTAAAGGATCGTGACGATGATCATGCGGCTGACCCCATAGGCCGCTATGACTTCACGCATCTCCGGCAGTAAATCACCCCAAGCCAGGACCTCTGTGTTCTCGGGCAAACGTGGGGTGAGTCGATCGGCAACCTCTGCGGCAAGCATGGGGTTAGCAAGGATCATAGCGACTTCGTGGATGCGGCCGGGTAGCACCATTACGTCCTGTAGCCAGGGCAATGGAGCCAGCACCAGGTTGTTGTCGTTACGGCTGTCGCCGGTGGCAAAGACTCCTCGCACGATCAGAAGATCATTGCCTATCGATCCATCGGCAGCCTGGGTGACGAAGACCAGTTCGTCCCCTGGCTTGAGTTTCATTTTGTTCGCAAGCCCCTGGCCGATCATTGCGCCGTTCCGATCTTCCAGCTTCGGGTAATACCCGACTGTTATCTTGTTCTGTAGCGAGGTGACCTGCTGTTCTAACTCCGGAATAATGCCGAGGAGTTCGACAGGTTGACTGCTGAGCTGCCTGGAGAGTAAACCGAAGCTGCGTAAACGCGGTGATCTTGCCAGTATTTCAGGTTCGTTCATAAGTGCTGCATGGTTTGCGATGTCGACAGAGAGGTTGGCGAAAAGATCCCGGCGAAGATGGTATTCGGGTTGAGCAAGCACCAGGTGCCCGTAATATTGCTCGGTCGCCGAGGCGAGCATGTCTTTAAACATCCCTGAGAAGACACCCAACGCAAGGATCAGCAAGGCTGCGGAGACCACCATTGCAGAAAGGGTCAAAAGGGTGCGCCTGCGGTTGCGCCAGAGATTTCGAAAGGCCAGTGATAGCAGCATGGTCAACGTGATTCGAGGTTCCGTAGAGAAAAATAGCTTTCATCCAAGTCCAGATCGTAAACCAGTTCCCGGTAATGGAGTACGGTCATTTCATCAGGTTTTTCCAGGGGCAAAACGGTTAAGCGTAAGGGGACGATCCGTTCACCGATCTGCTGGATGTCATCAAAATGAATTTCGCGAACGCGGACCATCTCTTCGTCAAAGTAATCGATTTGTTCGGGAACCTGCGGGGTTTTGCGAACACGGTAGACAATTTTCCCCCAAACCACCGCGGCGTCCTCTTTTGGCAGGCACTCGATGACATAGTTGGTCTCGGTCTCTTCAAGTAGCCGCAGATGAAAGTCTTCATCGATATGGTTGGCTTTAACCAGGTCGTCGTTGGTGATGTGGCTACCCATCCAGCTGCCACCCATCATCGAAGGCGGCACTTTGATAATGCGATCGACCTTGGGGAGGTAGTTCCAAACTTCGCGGTTCCTCTTCAGAGTCGCAACGCCACGTTCCTTGGCTGGCTCGAGGATGCGGACCAGGAAATAATCGCGCTCCAGCGACCAGGCCTCCATCTCCAGGGTCCTCTCCCAGTGGGAGGTCTTGACCTGCATGGTCGTGCGGGCTCGAGAAGAGGTGCCCATGTACTGTTGCTCAACCTCGCGAATCACTGACTGGATGTCCAGCGCCAGGGCTGTGCCCGATAGTATGGACAGGAGAACCAAGAGCGGCAGGAGCTTTCTAATCAATGAAGTGTGGTATATGGACATCTTCTCTTCCCACCTTTTGAATAAGTGCGAGCAGTTAACTGAAGAATATCACAAAAAAAATCATTTCGTGGCTGACGGAGATCTTGGGAGAAGTGGAGGAGTGAGTGCAACCGATGGTTAATCTGTTGCGCGGTTTGGCTTTTGTCCTTATAACTGCTAACCCCCAATAAAAAAGCGCAACAGATTAATCATCTGTTGCGCTCATACTGTAAAAATCTACCCCAAAAAATGTAGGGCTTGTCAACTGTGTCCGTACTTTTGGCTACTTCTTTGGCGGCCGGCTGGCATAAACCAACACCTTACGGTCTGTGTAGGCTTCAACTTCTCCGGCAAAGGTTTCGATCTGGAAATAATCCTGAACCTTGTCAGGAGCGTCAACGAAAAATTTATTGAGCGCGGCAATCCCTTCGCGGTTAAGTCCTGCCCGTTTTGCCCAGGTTGGAAAGTCGTGGGTCTTAGGAACAGTGACTGTCTCGTGCAGGATAAAGCCAGCTTCCTGTACCATCTCTTGCCATTTCTCTTCCGTGTAGGCCTGGATGTGCGTCGGGTCACGCATCTTCTCCATTTCCTGGTACCACTCAGCAATCTCCGGGTCGTTGGGCAGCATTGTATCTACGATGGCAATTCGTCCGCCACGACGCAAGACGCGATGGAATTCATTCAGTGCCCGTGCGACATCAGGAAAATGATGTGGGGCGACACGGCAGGTCAGCAGAGTAAAGGCACCAGCGGGGAAGGGTAGATCTTCAGCGTCCGCTTCACGAAAAGTGATGTTGTCGACACTGCCTTCGTCACTGATATGTTCCTGGGCTTTTTTCAGCATAACCATAGTCAGGTCAGAAGCGACTACGCTACGAACCAGCGGAGAAAAACGGAGAGCCGTGTGCCCGCCGCCACAGGCTACGTCGAGCATATTATCGTCAGGCATCGGTTGCAGCAGGCGTACCATCTCTTCAAGGTCGTTGCCGCTGGCAAAGCCTTTGTCATGGATGTAGCCATCGGCTGCGCGGCCGAACTGTTCCCTGATTCTGTTCTTGAATTCACGAGTCATTAGCAGAACTCCTCCTTGATTAACGACAAATTATAACATCAGTTACCAAAAAAGCTTGTCAGGAAAAGCACCTTCTGGTAATAAAATTCGTTTCTTGTCGACTTTTTAATGCATCCTATCCTGCTTGGCAAGGTCAATCTGTATATTATCTCTTGTTGATAAGTTGCTAAACGGCCTTTATTGCCGCCTTTGAAGAGTTTCTTCTCCTGTTTTTTGCGTGTCTTGTCCTTTTAGACCAACCAGCTTTGTGTGGAAGATAAAGCCGAACAGCTCTTGCTAAAAGCGGAACAGCTCTTGCTAGTGTGATAGGCGTTGTTTCTTTGTTGCCTTGAATAGACTCATTTTCCTGCTGGTTAAGGCTGTTTTCGGGTCAGAAAGCTGTCCTGTCGACATCGAACAGACAGAAACCTGACCACGCAGACCTTCAACCTCCCGACACGGAATGGATTGATGAACGATTTTCCCAATATGCTGTTAGAACTTGTCAAAGCGATCGGCGAGGAATTCCTCTACATCCTCCCTTACCTGGTGATTGGTGTCCTGTTTGAGGCTATCATCCGGACCCTGAAGTGGCACGTCAAAATCCGCAAGGCTTTAACGCGTTTCGGAATTCTGGCGATTCCTGCAGCAGTCCTGCTCGGTGTGGCAAGCCCTCTCTGTGCCTGTGCAACCCTGCCGCTGGTGATCTCACTTCTGGTCGCCGGTCTGCCGTTGGCTCCGGCCATGGCTTTGCTGGTGACCTCGCCGTTGATGAGCCCGGCCTCTTTTGCCATGCTCTCGGGGATGTTGAGTGTCAACTGGGCGTTGGCCGTCCTTGTCTGTGCTGTCCTGCTAGGCCTTTTTGCCGGCTATATGACACATCTGCTCAGGAAAAAAGGTTTTGCCGAAGAAGATATCTTTCGCGAGGCGTTGCCGCAGGGAGATTTCCACGACCCTGATTATCCTGTTGAGAAGCTGCGTTGTGAATGTGGGCAGCAACTTTCACATCGTGTTAATCGCTGCACCCACAACAAGTTCCTGGTGTTCCTGGCCAGGTTCTGGGAAGGCGGCTTGAAAATCAGCAAGTTTGTCTTGATCGGTCTGGTGATCGAAGTGGTCGCTTTACTCTTCATCCCTAACGGCTGGATTACCGGCCTGCTCGAAGGGCAGGGGGTTCTGCCGATCTTTACCCTCACTCTTGCGGCAATTCCGCTGCATCTGCCGCAGGTGACTGCTGCTTCGATGCTCTTTGGTTTTTACCTTCCTGACCCGGGACAAGTGATCCCCCTGGCGAAAGGAGCAGGTATTGCCATGTTGGTTGGTGGCCCGGTCACAGCTTTGCCGGTTATGGCTGTTTTTATCTCTATGTTCAAGCCGCGCGTACTTATCCTTTACATCTCTCTCTGTGTTGGTGGTACGATAGCCCTCGCGTTGCTCTTTAGGGCATTACCGATAACGATTTAGAGACAGGGGCTAGGGGCTGGGGGCTGGTTATGTACCCTGAAGATCAATCTTCATGGTCCACTGGCTGATAAATAACACTTCTGGGACAGTCCCCATGCGGAGACAGTCCCTTAATTCATCAATAGACCCGCTTCAGGGAAAGGGCACATCATGGGACAGGCAATTCAACAAGTAAAACCAGGCGACAGAGTTAAAATTAATTTCACCGGGACGCTGGAAGACGGCACCCTGTTCGATACGACTTATGAGAGCATCGGTTGTGATGACGACGACTGTGGCTGCGACGAAGGTGGTTGCGATGACGACGATTGCGGCTGTAATGGGGACGTCGGCCCTATGGAGTTGGAGGTTGGCAGCGATGCTTTCTTCCCCCAGGTCGAAGAGGCCCTGGTCGGCATGGCCGCAGGTGATAAAAAAAACATCACCATCAAGTCTGACGATGCTTTTGGCGCTTACGATGCGGAGCAGGTTTCTGCTGTTCCCCGTGACCAGTTTCCCGATGATATTGATCCGCAGGTCGGTGACAACTTCGAGCTTCTCAACGATGACGGAGAAGGCATGGTGGTTACGGTGATCGACGTGAATGACACCGAGGTTACCCTCGACGCCAACCATCCACTGGCCGGCGAAGACCTGATCTTCGATGTGGAAATGGTTGAGATTGTTTAGGTTCTTTGGAACGCGGGACGAGAAAAAAACAGTAAAACAAAACTTGCATAACGAACAAAAGGGCTGCTCGATAGAGGACAGCCCTTTTGTCTTTCTATTTCCTGCTTTTCCCTTTGGCTCCAGTAAAGGAAAAATCTTTTCACCACCCGTTCGCTTCGCTCACTAGAGACACAGAGGACGCAGAGGAAACCTGGTGTTTTTGAATTTCTCTGTGTCCTCTGTGACTCTGTGGTGAATGTTTATGACCTTGAAGTAATAGCTTGAGTAAAGTGCATAAGCAGATTCTATTTTTGTTTGCCGTTGCCTTGCTTGTTTTACTCGTCCCTCGTACCGCGTTCCGCGTCCCTTTCCTCTAAAAACCCGATCAACTGACCCACGGCCTGGCTCAACTCTTCCGGTACCTCGGCAATCTCTTGTAAGCTGGTTGCAAGTCGTTTTGCTGTGAGCAGGGCGTTGCGGTGCTGGTGCAGCGTCTTTTGTTCCGGTTGATGACTGTGTGTCATGTCTCGAAACCGCTTGGCGACGGAGGGATGGTTGCGCTCCTCTTCGATCACCGCCTGACGCAGTTCACTGTATTCCTCCATGCTGAAATGCTCGCGTTCATCTGCTTTCCGGAGTAGGTCAATCGATCGGTAATCGGGGAGGGGGCGTCCTTCCTTGCGTTCCAGCAGGCTTGGCTCTCTGCGCTCCAGGAAGCGGAAGGCGAGCAAGAGCTTTTCCGCGGTCTGTCGCCGAATACGGATCTCCTTGGTGCAATAATCCTCAAAAGAGGTAAAGCCCCACTCGGAAAACTGCTTTTTGTTGCTGACCTTTGCCAGCCACTCACCAAGCTCAACCCATGAGGATTTGAACTGTTTTGCCGTGGCTAAAACCTGGTAACGTTCAGATTCAGGGGGCAGTTGCCGCATGAGCTGTTCAATATGTTGAGAGCCTTTGGTCGGGCTTTTCTCTTCCATTCGTGTTCTCCTCTGGGATGCGCCGAAATGATAGCATAACTGTTAAATCGTTTAGTGAAATGATTTTTAACGCAAAGGCGCAAAGGCGCAAAGACGCGAAGCTAATCACGCTATAAATAGATTAACGGTTTGTCGCTTGTGTCATATCGTGCTAATTAGTTGTACTGATTAAGCTTCCCCTTGAAATCCCGTTATGGAATAAACCGTTTTGCTCTGCGTCTTTGCGCCTTTGCGTTAAGTAATTTGAAAGGTTTTAAAGTGTCAGCCCGTAAACAACTCCGCTGTACCATCGGTTCCGAAACCGTACGAATGCTCAATCTCGGTCACCCCTGGGTGATCTCTGACCGCTTTACCTCAAATTGGCCGAAGACCGCGTGCGGCAGCCTTGTCGAGCTTGTGTCTGAAAAAGGTGACTCGCTGGGGACGGCGCTTTGTGACCCGGGTGCACGAATCGTTGCGCGTAGATTGTCGAGTTCTGTGATTCAACTCGATCGGCAATGGCTGACGAAGATGTTGCAGCAGGCTCAAGTAAGCCGGAGTTGGCTGGACTTTGGTGATACGAACGTGTCTCGGCTGGTGAATGCAGAAGGTGACAGTTTGCCAGGTCTGACCGTTGATCGCTACGCTGACTATCTCATGGTGCAATATTATACTTCGGCCTGGGAGAAGCACCTGGAGGCTTTGTCCTCGGCCTTGCAGGAGGTCTATTCTCCTGTGGGTATCTATTGTAAGTACCGCCCGCAGGAAACCCGCAAGCTTGCTTCCGGAAAAGAGAGTAGGGCACCGCAAGGCTGGCTGTTGGCCGGCGACCCTGCGCCACAGGACTTGACTGTTCGGGAAAATGGATTGAACTACCGGATTGATCTTGTGAAAGATCTGCACACCGGATTGTTCCATGATCAGCGACAAAACAGACTGGATTTTAGACGTCAAGCCGCGGGCTGCCAGGTGCTCAACTTGTTCGCTTACACCGGGGCCTTCTCTGTGGCTGCTGCCGCCGGCGGTGCCACGCAGGTTACCAGCGTCGACGCCTCTGGCCGTTACCTGGATTGGGCGCGTGATAATTTCAGGCTCAACGGGATTGATCCTGGAAGCCACGAGTTTGTTACCGGAGACTGTTTCGTTGAATTAGATCGCCTGGCCAAGGCGGGGCGCAGCTTTGACCTGGTTTTTGTTGACCCACCGAGCTTCTCCACCACCCGCAAGAGTCGCTTTACGACGAGTGGTGGTACCTCTGAACTGGTGCAGAAGGTGTTGCGCTTGATGCCGACCGGCGGACTTCTGGTGACTTCGTCGAATCTGCAGAAGATGCCCCTTGAGACATATCTCAAGGAATTGCGCAAAGGCAGCCTCGCCGGTGGGCGTCACCTGCAGGTGGTCGAAGTGTCAGGGCAGGCAGATGATTTCCCCTTCTCACCGAGTTTTCCGGAAGGGCATTATCTCAAATATGTGGTCTCAGTCGTGCAGGATAAAATCTGAGGTTATCAACTCTTCATGTTTTCTTGGGGTCTCCTGTTGCGGAGGCCCTTTCTCTTCTGGCTCATCTTCACCGACCTGGGCTCTGAAAATCTCGTGGTAGAGAAATTCATATCCGCTCAAGCGCTCTTTTTGCAGAACAGGGTGGTCCAGGGGCAAGATGATGAAGGGGCGAGACTGTTCTCCTCCAACAGAGCCATGACCACCAACTTGATCGTCAAAGCAGGCAATCCCTTCCTCGTCGAGAGCGCCGAACAGGATCAAGTCACCGCAGCGTGGCCCCAGCCCGAAGCGGTGTAGTTGTTCAAGCAGTTCGTAAGGTGCTCCGTAAGGTCTTAGAAAAGCGAGATCGTCCTGGTGAAAGTATGGATTGTCCGTAACTGTTATCTTCCCTCCGCTATGGAAAATCATCAACTCTCCCTCGTTTTCACCCCGGGCCAGAACAAAGCCTATCCCCTTATGCTTCTGTAAAAACCGCAACAACATGGGCTGAGCCTCTTCAACCTGTTTCCAGTTGAGAGGAGCTTTTGATCCGGTAATGTAAAGGTGCGCCAGGCTGCTGGAGTAGGTGATCACCACACCCCCTTCGGGGTCGACTTTCAGAGTCT
>NODE-756-length-11234-cov-20.1906_pt1 | contig 11234 bp, 12 predicted proteins | sample MGYA00139097_ERZ477577 | MGnify/ENA metagenome assembly ERZ477577 | reverse complement strand
CTTTCAGTAGAACTCTCTAAACCACAGCTTGAAACACTCGAAAAGTCATTAAAAGAGTCTATCTCTCCCCTCATCACAGGTATGGTGTTAGTTCTCTCAGCGATTTTTGTACTGCAATTTGACCGTACCTTAGAATCAATAGCACTCATACTTTTTGGTGCCGGTGTATTGCGTCTTATATTTAGAAAATAATAGTCACGAAAGTGATGCAATGCAAACCTTATAGGTTATAAACAAAATTCTGATATAGTAGTCTTTTAGATAGAAATTACCTTTATCACCCAGTATACATAAAAGGATAGTAGAAGATGAATGAAAGCATAAAGCGTAGAGTAACCATAGGCATTTGGACAGTATTTATTTCCCTGCTGTTTTCGGGGTGTACAGGTGTCAAAACACCCTCTCTGGAAAAGGAACAGGTACCTTTAGTAGCCATTACGGATACACCAACGGGCAAACACAATTCAGGAAGATTTGTTTGGCATGATCTTATAACTGATGATGCTTCTAAGGCAAGAAAGTTTTATGCTGCACTCTTTGGATGGTCATTTGAAGATCAAGGTAGATATACAGTTATATCCAATCATGATAAGCCGATCGGCGGGATACTCGAGATAGCCCCTAAACCTGGTACTGAGGCAGAGGCGATCTGGCTACCTTCTATGTCAGTTGCCAATGTTGACAATTCCATTGCCTACTTGAAATCAAAGAAGGGTGAAGTACTCAAAGGTCCTGTCGATATGAAAGAGAGAGGTAGAGGTGCCATTGTGAGTGACCCTCACGGAGCTCAACTGGTACTACTTAATGCAAAAGGTGGAGACCCCGCAGAGGCTGTACCTAAGATAGGTGACTGGTTATGGAATGAACTTTGGACACATACGCCTAAAGAAAGCTACGCTTTTTATCGCAAGTTAGGAAAGTATGATGCTTCGGAGTTGAGAGAAGACTACCGGATCTTAAAGAGTAAAGACAAATGGCGTGCAGGTATCAGACATCTGGCTAAAGCGGATGTAAAAGCACGCTGGGCTTCGGTCATACGTGTATCAGACCCAAAAGCAATCACTGAGCGTGTGCCAAAACTTGGCGGTAAAGTATTGATGGAACCTGATGAAACATTTATGAATGGTGATGTTGCGGTTATTGCAGATAATACAGGTGCGTTGCTTATCATACAGCGTTGGGATGAGACATTAGCAGAGGAGGTAAAGTAGCTATGAAAAGATCAGTCAAATGGATAGGAAGTATCTTGTTTATAGCTTCGGTAGGACTTCTAACAGGATGTTCAAGTTCGGGTACTACCTATGTAGGAACTTCAGTGTATAGTGGATACGGATATCCCAGTTATGGATATTACGGAGGCTATTATGGAGGTTATTATCCCCCACCTCCTGCACATAGACCACCAGCAGGAACCAGACCACCAGGAACCAGACCACCAAGACCTACACACCCTATAGCAAAGCCAGACAGACCGCATAGACCGTCAACAGGCCGACCGTCAACAAGACCATCATCAGGTATGCGATCGATGCAACGACCATCACGTGGAGGTGGAGGAAGACGCAGGTAGTTCCACACTAATACTAAGAATTCATCTTTATTAGAATCCTAAAGCCCATCGAAAAGTCTTATTATTTCTTCTTCTCTTTTAGAAATTGAGACATTTCAAAATGATGGTTGCTCTCAAGCTCTATGTCTGTAAGGATCAGTGCCAAAGAAGAAAGTCCTCTCCTTGCAACTATTTCCGTGTTTGGTTCTGGTTGCCATTTATTTTCTTTGAGTGCACCATATTCATTATAGTTTGGACGGATACCTACTTGAATTTCACCATACTCTTTATCTAAGAATCTAATAAGCTCATCAGTAAATCTTTCCATATCTTCCTCTTTTACACCAGAACCCCAAAGCACTTCTATTCTGTAAAGCATTTTACCGTTTAATGTAAAATGAAGTGTGATCTTCGCATCTGCTCCAAGAATATTTTCTGTAAAATAAATATCCCTACAAGTCGTGCTGCATGTATCACCTTTAAAGTTCTTCTTATTCTCAAGACGGTTTGCTTCCATCACATGCTCAAGCGTCATTCCCGAATACCACCCATTAAAAGAAAAAGCGGACAGTGAAGAGGAAGAAAGAATAAATAGTAGGGCTAGCGTGAACAACTTCACTAAAACTCCTTTTATGATTTTCATGACTGGGATACCTCTTCATCAGAAGAAGCATATTTCTTTCTATTGGATGTGACATTTTTACATTTACACATTGCATTTCCTTTTATTAATTCAACTTTAAAAGCAATAGGCTATCTTTAACTTATTCCATTTAAGTAAAACATATTACTATATAATAATTATTATAATACTATCATATAATGTATTATGCCTTGCAAGTGTGAAAAAAATGTGAAGATACTTTAAATTTTATACAGTTGTATAGAAACTCTATAATCTAAGATGGAATATAAGGTTTTACTGCTCAGTCAACCTCGTACTCATTATTTAATGACACCCTTTATTTGTAATGCTTCTCGTGTAAGTTTCAAACGTAAAGATAGATCCTTATCACTATACACATCCATATTTGTAGCAAAAAACCATACGTCATTAGAGGTTTCTATGTATCCTACATACCAGCCAATTTTGGGTTCTGAGCTCCCAGCTAAACCTGTCTTCGCACGTATACTGAAAGCAGGTGTTTTCTCAACCAGCATGATTTGCCGTAATGTTTCATAAGATGATGTACTGAATGGTAGCGTGCGCTGGTACACTTTTTTGAGGAATTCCACTTGCTCCATTGCGCTGATCTGAAGTGAACCATCAAGCCAAAAGGTTTCTACATTAAAAGGCTCATGTAATTCTCCGTAAGAAAACTTTTGAAGGTAGCTTCGATACTTTTCAATACCTACAAGGCGTGCAAGCTCCTGAAAACACCAGACACAAGAAACCTTAAATGCGCTTTCAAGTGTTTGATCACAATTCCAATCTGAAATAGGGTAAATATGTCCGTTCCATTTGAACACATCTTCTTTTCCTGTAATTGTCCTTTCTTCCAGCGAAATAAGTGTATTGAGTATTTTGAATGTAGATGCTGTCGTAAATCTATGGTCCGCACGAAGATCATTATGTATAAATATCTCTCCACTTTGCAAAGATGAAATAACAATTGTACCCACAACATTCTCATGGGCAAAGAGCTTGGAGATGTCTTTATCTTCAGCCAGAGCTTGAACTGAAAACAGTGAGATGAAAAAAAGACTACTTATGAGTTTGTATCTTACTGTTTTCCGACAAAATATAAAATATTTTGACATTTTTATCCTTTTCCGTCAATTGCATAAATTAATGACTTGTTAACTTACATCTCGAATAATCTGATCACTCTTCCACATCTGCCAATGTCAAAGCAAAGAGTACGTTGACTCCGTGAGTCATAAGTACCTTTTGTGCTTCTTGTAATGTAATGCCAGTAGTAATGATGTCATCTACAAGTATCACGTCTACATTTGATTTTCCATTGTAAATAAACTCTCTTGGATGCTCCAAACGAAACTGTAGGCTTTTACCTGAGTAATTCACCCTGTTTTGTGCCAGGAGTGAACTGTGTTGAGGAATGGAGTGTTTTGTTCTCATGGCTCGTGTCAGAAGTGCTACATGGGCATAGCCGCTTTTTACATATTCATCTATACCGACGATGTAGACATCTCTTTCATCAGACTCTACAAATTCTTCAATGAATGGTTTCATTGTCATATTGGCCAATGCTTTGTATATCCGATAGCCTTCTGGTTTATGTTTACTGTGTAGCAGTGTTTCGAGACTGGAGTATTTGAAAAAGCTAATTACATCGAGGGTACCTACTTTTCGACTACTTATCGTAGGTACAAACAATTGTTCAACACATGTTTTACAGATAATATTAAAATTTAATTTTGAACAAGAGAAACAACGCATGATCATATGATCTTACTGAGCGCTTCAACAGCACCCATAGGTAGTTCTATCTCTGCTCCGAAACTCTCTCTGGGGTTGATACGTATGAGAGGGACATCAAACCTGTTGGCTATCTCTTCAGAGGTGTTTCGTACGGTTGGGACTGCTGTCCCTGCTCCCATTTCTACGATGGCTAGTTTCACACCCTCAGCTTCAATCCTCTCTATCCATCTACTTAGTCTCTCTCTTTGTCCATTGGTTCTGGCATACTCCCAGCCAAAGTCACCGAACATCAGTATATTAGGCCTTGCCATAGACCCACAGAATGGACATACTGGTAAAGGTTCTTTGGCTTTAAAACCCTCTTCTATCTCTATAAAAATATCATCTGCACTCCAGAGCATTCCCTGACAATTATCGATGCATTGCATGTGATGGATAGAGCCGTGACACTCCATCACCTGTTCTTCTTTAAAACCAGTTTTTTGAAATTGACCATCTACATTTGAAGTAAAAATATGTGCTCCATATTTTTTAGTATTAGATAATTCAAGAAGCTTCTTAAAGCCCTCATGTGGTAAGGTATCACGGTAAAGATGCAGCCTGTGACCATAAAAAGCCCAAGCCAACTGAGGGTCAGATTCAAACCACTCTGAATTTGCCATTTCTTCAAACTGAAGTCCTAACTCTTTGGCTTTGGGATACGCATGCCAAAAGCCCTCTGGTCCTCTAAAATCAGGTAGTCCACTGTCCACACCCATCCCTGCTCCCGCGGTGATAAAAATGGCATCTGCTTCTTCTAACAGTTGTTTGGCTTTTTGTAGGTTTTCTATAACATTCATAGAAAAATTATAGCATATCCATAGACCTAAAATACTAAGCCGTAAAAAAATTTCAATCATATGTACCAAGTTATTCGTAACAGCGCTGAAGCTCTTATTTAGAAACAAACGGATATACTGAATAACTGCTTGAGTATATGAATACTCCAACAGACAAGTTTTTTTCTCTCTTTTTCTTCTCTATTCTACACATGATAGAAGTTTCATTGTCCGACATTCACAGGACTGCGAACATTGCACCACAAAAGATTTTTTAATCACCAACTAAGTTTATTAAGGCTGTTTCGTTTTTTATCACGTCGCACGCTCTAGTGGCTTCAACATAAGGAAACCCTATCAGTATATTTACATTCGGAGTCATTGGGACTTCAAAAAAAGAAGATGAGCAACGTATGCCAATCCACCCAGATCACCTGGAACGAATTCCTGAGCGTATTCGCCGCCAAATGATCTTTGAAGAGGGTTATGGTAAACCGTTTGGCATAGAGGATTCGGTTATTGCAGAGAAGACGGGTGGCATGGCATCCCGTAGTGAATTACTAGCTAACAGCAGTGTGGTCGTTTTAGCCAAACCCGTTCCGGCTGATTTAGAAGAGCTTCGAGAAGGCGGTATATTGTGGGGGTATCCGCATTGCGTACAGCAACGTCCTATGACTCAGATCGCAATTGAACGCAAGCAGACACTCATCGCTTTTGAAGATATGTTTGTATGGGGACCTAACGGACAGATGGGACGTCACACCTTTTACAAGAATAATGAAATGGCCGGCTACTGTGCGGTACTCCACGCCCTACAATTAAAAGGTATTGACGGACATTACGGAAATCAGCGTAAAGTGATCATTTTCAGTTTTGGTGCGGTCAGCCGTGGTGCTATCTATGCACTTAAAGCCCACGGATTTAGAGATGTCACTATCTGTATTCAGCGTCCTAATTACGAAGTAAGAGAAGAGGTACTTGACTGCGAGTATGTGACTATTCTTCCAGGTAAAGAGGATGAAGCGCGAATGGTTGTAGTTGAACACGACGGCAGCAGACGACCTTTGTCCGATCTCATAAGCGAATCAGACATCATTATAAACGGGACCTTCCAAGAGCCAGACAATCCAGTAGACTATGTAACTGAAGCAGAGGCATCTTCTCTTAAGCCAGGCTGTCTCATTATTGATGTCAGCTGTGATGAAGGTATGGGCTTTTATTTTGCCAAACCGACTTCGTTTAAAGAGCCGATGATCAAAGTGGGGATGGTCGATTATTATGCCGTAGATCATACGCCAAACTATCTTTGGGAAAGTGCCACGCGCTCTATCTCTGCAGCACTCATTGTCCATATAGAAGCTGTGATGTCAGGTCCTGTAATGTGGAAAAAAGATGAAACTATTCGACGGGCTATCAATCTTGAAGAAGGCGTCATTCAAAAACCAAATATTCTATTGTTTCAAAAACGCCAGGCAAACTACCCTCATGACTCCATTTATGGGGTTGAAGATACTCTGCCGACCGCTGTCTAACGATACACTGCCTACTTTATGGAAAGAAAAATAATGAGAAAAACAGTATCTAAACTTATCTACATCAGGAAAGGAAGCGCCAAAAATGGCTGAATTTTTACTTCAATATCCATATTTACTCGCGTTTTTTATCTTTTTTGCAAGAGTAGCAGATGTTTCGCTTGGAACATTTCGTACTATTGTAATCTTTCGTGGCTATAAATTTCTAGCTTCTTTTATAGGCTTTTTTGAAATCATCATATGGTTAGTTGCTGCTGGTCTGGTTTTCCAAAATCTTGATCAGTGGCATCTAGCATTGGCCTATGCCAGTGGTTTTGCTCTGGGTATTTATGTCGGCATGTGGATTGAAAATCGTTTTGCTATCGGCAATGAACTTATCCGTTGCATATCATACAACCGTGATGTTCTGGCAGACAAGATACGTAAGGAAGGTTATAATGTGGTTTCCGTAGATGGTGATATAGGTGAAGAAAAACCTGTTGAAGTTTTGTATATCACTGAAAAAAGACGATACATTCCCTCACTTATACGGTTAATTAAAGAGCTTGATCAGAATGCAGTATATACTGTATCTGATTTGAAAAGCGTTTATGAAGGTCCTACCCTTGTGACTCAACATATTTTCTTCTGGAATACCGCAAAGCGAAGATGATGGTAGAACCCCTAACTCGGACGAATATACACGTTTTAGATCAATATATCAACGGCACAAAAACAAATCCATAATACTCTTCGGTTTTTATCTCTTCTTCTGATAGCTTTTTAAATTTATAGATGGAGTTTTCTACAGGTATGACAAGTATACCACCTACTTTTAACTGAGAAAAAAGCTCCTCTGGAATTTCATCTGCAGCCGCAGAGACTAGGATCCTGTCAAACTCTTCACCCGGTACACCAAGCTTCTCTCCTGCTTTTTTAATACAGCCATGATCAAAATCAAACTGTGATAGATTATCCTCTCCCTGTTCTACCAAGGCACTGACCCTTTCAAGCCCAGTCACACTTCCCTCTTCTCCTACAATATGACAAAGCAGTGCGGTTGTCCACCCTGATCCAGAACCGATATCAAGCACCCTGTCACCCTTTTGAGGTGCAAGCTTTTCTAACATGAAGGCTACCGTAGAAGGTTGTGATATCGTCTGGCCATTTCCTATGGGTAATGCATAATCTATATACGTCTCTTCTCTCAATGCTTCAGGTACAAAATATTTTCTATCCACTGCTTTAAAAGCATCGATGATATGAGGACTCTTCAACACATTAGAGAAGATCATCTCATCGACAAGCTCATGCATCGTCTTCATCTGTTACTCCACAAATGCAGCACTCATATACCCTACTACCTGTGATTCATCCCCACTTGCATCTGCACTCGTACGATAATCAAGCAGTATCGATCTCAAACCATTCTTTTTAGCAGAAAGCAGCATCGCTTCCACACCGATCTTTCCACAGGCTTCACACCCTTGATGTAACTTAGAAGTACTAAGTGTTGTTACGGCATCCAAACAAATGCTATCAAGTGTATTGGCCTTTTTGATATCATAATAGTGACTTAGGTCCGTACTGATGACCACTGCTGTCTCATGATCTTTAAGAAGATACTCGATCACCTTTGCTAAGTTTGCAGGTGATTCATCACCATAAACCAACTCAACGACTGATACTTCCGGTGTATAGTTTTTAACAAAAGGTATCTGCACTTCTGTACTATGTTCATGATGTGCTTCAGGAACGAACCCCAGATCAAATCTCTCTTTAAGATCTGCCACCAATTCCTGATCTATGTACAAAGCACCCAATGGTGTTTGGTACGTGTCGAACTCAGATATACTGGTACCCTTCAGATATACTCTGTGACTAGGGCCTATAACCACGACACGCTTGGCATCCGAATTGGCCAATAACCTTAAGGCTATGTTTGCCGTAAAGCCCGAGTAGACATACCCTGCATGCGGGACAATGACTGCTCTGGGTTTCAAATGTAAAACACCATCATCCTCTTTCAGATGTTCATCCAGTATTTGATTGTAATGCTCCAACATCGACTGTATATCATCAGGGTTAGATGGGTAGAATTGCCCGCAAACTGATGTTTCTCTCGTACTCATGACCATACTCCTTCAATCGCTCTATGACACTTAGGGCAGTGTCCATTATCCAAGGTATTTACCGTCACATCATATCCTGTACGGTCAATCACCAACTCTCCACAATCAGGACAGTGGGTATCCGCATGTACAGGTACATTCCCAAGATAGATATAATAAAGCCCCGCTTCCTGTCCTATCTTTTTGGCACGCAGTAGAGTATCCATTTTCGTTCTCTCACGATCGAGCATTTTATAATCCGGATGAAACGCACTTAGATGCCATGGTACATGTTTCCCAAGCTCATTGGCTATGAACTCTGCCATCTCTTTCAGATCTTTATCACTGTCATTATCACCCTCAATAAGCAGTGTCGTCACTTCAACCCATATCCCTGCAGCTACCATTCTTTTAAGTGTATCTTTGACCTCTTCCAATCCACCTTTGAGTATCTTTTTATAGTAGGCATCATCCCAACTTTTAAGATCAATGTTAGCAGCATCCACCCAGCTGGCCATATCTTCGATAACTTCTGGAGATTCAAAACCATTAGAGACAAAAAGATTTTTGAGTCCTTTCTCTTTAGCGATCATACCGATGTCTTTGGCATAGGGGTAGAAGATCGTCGGTTCATTATAGGTATATGCGATAGAATCTGCACCATGTGAAAGTGCTAACTCCACCATCTCTTCGGGACTTACATTGATCCTTTCATTTACTTCTCTCTCTTGGGAAATATCCCAATTTTGACAGAATGGACATTTGAAATTACATCCTACAGTTCCAAATGAGAGTGCTGTGGTCCCGGGTAGTACATGATTGAGTGGCTTTTTTTCTACAGGATCTACATGCACTGCAACTGGATGGCCATACACAAGTGTCTCAAGCTCTCCATCCACATTTTTGTTAATGCCGCAGATACCTACCTGTCCCTCTTTTAGTTTACATGAGTGTCGACAGAGTAGACAAATTATCCTGTCTTTACCCTCTTCTTTTGTATAATATTTCATCTCTTTATTAGATGTCATAGTGACTCCTTTATTGAATAACCTTTATAATAGTTGACTCAACTTTACTTTATCATATCACACCCCTATTATAAAAGTCAAGACCTTCTATTTTATCCTGATAGTTTATATATCTTAAATAGCAACTATTTTCATCAATATCAAGACACTTTTGCTATACTTCCAAACTAACTCAAATCATGGTAGAATAGAGTACTTTCTGCCTGAAAGACGACTATGATTAAGACCCTTCTGGATAGAAACTCTAACACTGCCATACTCCTTGCAGGTATTCTGGCTATCATCGTTGGCGTAGGTGTGGCAAGGTTTGCTTTTACTTCTCTTCTCCCCTACATGCTTGAAGATTTTCTATCTTTGACCTATGCTGGTATATTGGCAGCATTTAACTTTGCCGGCTATTTGGCAGGTGCTCTCTTTTCTATATTTATCAAAGACATCAACACTAAAGTAAAGTACTTCAGGATAGGTATGATACTAAGCATCCTTACAACACTTGTCCTCGCAACCACAACCAACGAAACATTATGGCTTGTCTCAAGGGTCATAGCCGGGTTCGGAGCAGCGATGGTTCTGATTGTAGGTGGTGCGATAGTCATGGTCAAGCTGAACTTTGAAAATAAAACAAAAGCTATGGGTATACACTTCAGCGGTATTGGCTTTGCTATAGCCGTATCTGAACTTATAAGCCAATATATTCTAAGAAACGGTACATGGACTGATGCTTGGCTTGCTTTGACCATTTTCGCCTTCATTGTCTCTTTTTATGTCATTTATATTTTATCCTTTGACAAGGTCCTAAAAAAAGAAGCCGTCAAACACCCTCTCTCAAAGTCGATATTTTCTACCTATGTCATTCTTCTTATCTTGGCCTATTTTACTGAGGGTGTGGGGTTTGTGGTTCAAGCCACTTTTTTACCGGATATCATTAATTCGCTTGAGGGCCTAAAGGGGTATGGAAATCTTGGATGGCTCATCGTAGGTATAGCAGGTATACCCTCTTCCATACTCTGTTTGAGATGGGCACACAGATATGGAAGTGTCAATGTTATCATCATAGCAATGGTACTGCAGATCATAGGTATTCTCATACCTGCATTCAGTACGAATATATATTTAAATCTACTGAGTAGTGCTTTATATGGCAGTACCTTCATAGGCCTTGTCGCACTCTTTTTGAATTATGGCGGTCAACTGGCGGGGAAAAACCCTGTAGTACTCATGGGGTCTATGACTGCAGCCTATGGTATAGGCCAAGTGGGTGCACCACTATACAGTGTCGCTTTGGTAGACTATTTTGGAAACTATAACTCCACACTGTATGTGACCGCATTTATCGTGTTTATCGGTATACTGTTTTTACTTTATGCCAAAAGAATTGAACCAGTTAAGGAATCATAATGTACGCTGTTATATTTGAAGTGAAGATAAAAGCAAAGGGTAAAGAACAGTACATCTCTATAGCTGCACAACTCAAATAACAACTCGTAAAAATGGATGAATTTATCTCTATTTGCTATTTTGCTATAATTAAAAGAAAGGGTTTTTATGAAAGCACTATTATCTCTACTTTTTATTCTCTTTTCTCTACAAGCCAACGAAGCCCAAGCCATTATTAAAAAACTTGAAAAGAACCTACGTGGTGACTACATGTACTCGACTATGAGTATGATAGTCACTTCTAAGCGTGGTAAACGTACAGTGAAGATAGAAAGCTGGTCTGAGGGGAATGATAAAAGTTTTATAAAGATCCTTTACCCTAAAAAGGACAAAGGCATCACATTTTTAAAGATAGACAATCAAATGTGGCAGTATATCCCCAAGATAGAACGTACCA
>NODE-755-length-11236-cov-4.03417_pt1 | contig 11236 bp, 12 predicted proteins | sample MGYA00139097_ERZ477577 | MGnify/ENA metagenome assembly ERZ477577 | reverse complement strand
CAACTTGCGCTGAAAATCAACAGGCAAGTTATCAATATCGATTTGTGGAAGACTGCCTGCAAGGAAGTGTTCGCCTTTTGCCGTGAGAATGGCGTGGTCATCACTCCTGGATGCTACGGTTGAGAAGATTTCAACGTCCTCCACAAGTATCTGCAACTCAGAAAGAAGAATAAGTATCTCTACGGTATTCTCGAAGACTTCAAGACTGGCATTTGCGGTAGGGGGGGCTTTCGGATAGAGGAGTATGCCAAGCTCTTCATGAAAGGGATACTTGACTACATGCCAACTCTCTTTCCACAAATCGATATTGATAACTTGCCTGTTGATTTTCAGCGCAAGTTGACGGCGCTCATCTTCGAGAAGATAGCTCCCTTTACCTTCACAAGAAAGAATGCTCCAGTCACATTAGAAGATGCTCTCGAGTTGGATATGATTGGGTTGCCGATTGGCCTGCAGGAGTTGATTCATTCTGTCATCACGCCATGTGACGACCGATCTGGCGGTGGGATAGCAGTTGATAGTTTCTTGCAGATACTCTGGTTGATCGTATTGGAGACGGGCTGCCAGGTATGGCGCCAGATGAACGGATATCCCAACAACGAAAGGGCAAGTGTGCACGAAGCCGCTCATTGCAACACGTTGGGGAAGGCCCTAGCCGATGCCAACCAGATAGCGAGTTTGGTCGATGATTGCTTTGCTACATTCCCTACTCCGACGCGGAAGAAATTGTCCGAGCAGGTGATCGAAGTGGAAGAGCCATTGTTTGCGTGGGCGAGGGGTAGCCTACCAACCCAACCGCCCGACTTCGAGTTTGGTAAGATGGCAGTAGGCAAGGTGGTTTTCAAGAGTAGGAATGCAGATGGTTCTTTCCGATACGATGATGCTTTCGAGGGCCCCCCTGTGGAGAACCCCAAAACATGGGCCGACTGTTTCCGAAAGGACGCCTTCAACACTGTTGAACGACGCGGAGTAGCAAAAAGACGATTCTTTTGCTTTATTGAACGTGAAACACTTGTTTGAATTACCTTTTTTGTGAGGAATGCATTGGTGGTTGAATGGAGTCGATCGGACAACAAGAACACAAGTTGTGACCACTTTGGCGCTCGACTGTCTTGAGGTTTCGTGAGTTCGATCCCCCACACGAAGAGAGCAATCTTTTGTAGTGCGATCCACTATTGGGGAGAATGCCGCTTGTGCCTACATTACAAGTGATGGAGCCCCTATCAACAATGATGCAACAAACGAAAGCAAATATTACAGAGTGGCATTCTGTATGCGAGGGGGTGATACTAGTGGAAAGGGCCCCTCGCCTGGTTGTTTGATATCTGTTAGTGACCGTCAGATGGAAACGGTTGCTCGCCTATCGGGGATGTTACTTTTGAGGGGGGCCAAACAACGCGGCAATGCAAGTGCATCTGATAAAACAGCAATTTCCTCACAGGCACAAAGTGATCAAGCATCGTCTGAATCTACTGGGGGGTGGCTACAATATCCAACTTCGATAGCTCAGAAAATCACAGGCGGAGTGAGCTATGCAATCGACAAAGTTTTGTCTGCCTACGAGGGCGACGATGACTTTGTTGCAAATTTGGATGATACAGCATTTGATGCAGAGTTGGACGACGCCTCATCGTAGGCGGCCAAAATCTAGTTGGATGACGACGTTACGTCATCGAGGGACATTTCTCTATATGAATATGATGATGAAGTGATGGCGAGGAAGAAGGGTGGGATTGCTGCCGTGACAATGAGGAATGATCGGACAATGGGGAATGCTGATGATTTGATTAGCATTGCGGTTGTAGTGTCTGTTTGTAAGCATCTCCTTGAATTTTCACGACACCGTGGCTCAAGTGGTAGTGAAGTTTTGGTCTTGGGTGGTCATCAAGGGGACGTGGAACGAGTAATGCTGCAAAGACAGGGCTGGGATGCATGCTCTTTTGGATCGTTTTGTCGACAGGCTGGTGCTCACTATGCTTGCCACCAAGGCCACTTTTACGCATGAAACTTTTATCATTGGTAGGGAGCTGTCTGTTTGCTCTTCATCTCATTTGAAGCTTTCAATGCACTCGTGCAGAAGGCTCCAAGGCAAATTGACAGCCTAGTCCTATTTAACCAACCATAGATGCAATTGATGCTTATAACAAATTATGCCAACATACTCTGTGAGACGTGGACGGATAGGTGGTAATAATCAAACAATTCACCTGCCAGCTAGTACATTCCGACCACCTGACCACCAGCTGCAGCAGCGGTGATGCGTACACTAACCCCCGAAGCAAGGAACGCAACAGCTGCTTCCCTCTGGTCACTCTTCATCTCATCTGCAGATTCTTTGTGGGCACGCAGAGCCTTCTCGAAGTCTTCTTTTGTTGCACATCCATGCATAAAGAATGTACGGATTTTGTCCAGAGAATCATCATATCCAGTGGCTGCTGCAATCATGTGGTGCTTTGCCGACCTATCTATGTTGCCTTCAATCTCCTCAAGATAGCCAACTTTGAGCCTTGCGTTTGCATCCCCTCCCATGGCTGCAAGCTCCATGTAATATTTCGCTTTCTTCACGTCCTTTTCCACGCCTTCCCCACTGTAATAAGCAGTGCCAATGTTGTTATACGCCATGGCACACCCAAGCTCTCCTGCCCGAAACCAGAGTTCCATAGCCTTACTGCGATCTTGCGGAAAACCCTTCTCCCCATCCATGTATAGAATTCCAAGCTCATGCATCGCGGCAGCATCATCAGCATCAACACGTTTCTTGTTCCTTTCAACTGCCTCACTCTCTGATAGGGGCGCGGGAGTTCTGCAAAGAGGGCAGTTCAGACGTTCATATTCTCCTCCTGATTCCGTGTAAAATGCATAAATGCACCCCTTGCATAGAGTTTTTCCACAGCAAGAATGGTATGTTCTCTGATCCTGATCTAATGGCAGCACTAGTAAGCAGATTGGACATTCACATCTTGGAGGAGGCTGTTTGAAGAGCGATTCATCGTGCAACTCGGCGGCGCGTTTCTTGCACTCCTTTTTATGCATCGTACGATGAGCCCTCTGGCAGGTCGCGTTGCAATATTTGACGAGCTTGCAAGCCGTACATGTCTTCAATTCGCCCCCACCCTTGCCACAAGCAGCACACTTCGACAACATATCGGGCATATTGTTATCATCGGCCATAGTAGAGTTTAATATATTCAGAGGAGCGGGAGTGTCGTTGAGAAAACTTGGCTTGATATATACTTCAATGACAATTGTGTGTGTCACGTAAATGAAGGGGGTTGTTGAGATATGTATGCAGAATAACGACCGGCAATGGCAGCAAAACATATGCATCAAGAAAGATGGCCGCAAATGGACAAATAAGACAACATAATTCCCACCCCATCTTGAACTTAGAGAGCCGATCAAAACAATTTATCAAGGTGGCATCTACTCGTTCCAACAAAATGTTAACTTCCATGTCGCCGCGCTATTTCCTATGACCGCTCGCCTCGCCGTAAGGTAGATCGGTAACTCGCCTCCTACATCACGGTATTGCAAGAGTTGTAGCTGAACAACACAACCCCCCCCCCGCCTTGAACTGAGAGCCGATCAAAATAATTTAAGGTGAAAAATACTTTAGTGGCACATCTTCTCCCAAAAAGATCCGCCGATGACCCCTGCACGCCAGCGCCCCCACTCACGCTTCAATTCGACCTGATTCCAACCTTTCTATTCCCTTTGCCATCACTTACTACGATTTAGCCCGCCGTTGGTGCCGACGTCGTTAGGAGGCGGATGCTAGAAGCATGTCCAAGGGCGTGGGGTGAAGATTTATTATCTAGTTCATGAGAGTTCAGGAAATCAAAAACCAAACAGAACCAAAAATTGTAATCGCATCGCCATCGCGTAGATACTGCAAGCAATTATAGCGGCAGGACATAGCGGTAGGACCCAATTAGCAGCAAGCAAAATGAGAGGGGCCTCGACTTCAACCGAAGAAGCCTTCATCGAGGGGGACAGTGCAGTGGAAGCAGACGCGGACAACGACGATGATGAACCATCATCCTGGAAGAAATTAGGGATGGGGAAGGTATTCGGTAAGAAGAAGACAAACCGCCGAAAGAAGTATGGGAAAAATGCTGCCAATGGGGGAGGACATGGTGGCAAGGCTGATGCAGCTGGAGCAAATGGGGAGGGGGGACACGAGATGGACAGTTCGATCAATACGTCAAATTATAGCCCAGATGCTGTACAAAAAGAAAAGCAGAGGCGCCCTACTAGACATCGTGCAAAAGCTGCACTACCTGCGAAGAATCCTGATCATTCAGAATCAGATTCTCAGTGAGTTCTCTCTCTGAAATTATTCTTATGATTTTCATTTGCAAATTATATGTGCATGTATTGTACTTGCTATTATGGGCTTTCAATGTTGCTCATATATTTTTTCTCTCTTAGCACTGAAAGGGGATTGGAGCCAATGGACGCAGCAATGGAGTCTGCTGCACTCCCCCAACATTGGCAAACGCAGAGAAAACACCACACAAATACTCGGCGTTCGTCAGGGGGATTAGATCCCCCAACTGCTGCTACTATATCCCCATCACAAGCTCGTAGGCAGCGCAGGAAGAAGAAAGTAGTTGGGGATGGCTACGAGAATAGTGGACACGAAACTTCCGACTTCATGTTTACGGAAGATGACAAAACGGATTTCTTGGAGACTGATAATGACAAAGATAACGATGATCAGGACAATAATGCAGCTTCTACTCCGCAGTCTACTTCACAGCGCAAAATATGCAAATATTACGCAGCCAGGAACCGCCTTTGCCTTTACGGGAAAAAGTGCAAATTTTCTCATGGTGTGCAGTCGCAAAACTGGGAGGTGTCACCAGTCGAGCTGTCGTTTGGTTCAGTGGCTGGTGCTGAGGGGGACAGCTCTCCCAAGAGTGGAGCTGATAATGGTGATGGTGATGATGGCAATAAGGATTTAATGACGGAACTGAATGCTGCTACTCAACAGCTGTCGTTGGGGAAGGATGATTCTAACAGCCCTCCTGGTGATGAGGGAGAAAAGTCTCCAAAGGACCATGGTGACGAAGAGAAGGCCCCTCCATCTGATGGAAAGCTCCCTCAAACTCCACAGTCAAATGCAACAACACCCTCCTCTCTAAAGAAGAAGCGACCTCGTAAACGCACTTCAAAGTCGAAAAAGACACAACAGACACCGCCCCAGACTGTACCGGAAGATCCACCGATCTCCATGCAAGAAGCGGAAGAGCTCGATTGCCATACCCCCATGAAGACAACGTTACGGCAGCAACAGCAGCAGCAAACGCCGAAAAAGCCTGTAAGGCAGCAGAAAGCATCAGATAAACAGAGCCAACCTGTGATCGAGGAGAAAGAACATGATCCGCACGAGGATGAAGATGATTATCCATCCAGCATGCTTTGTCAGATGGTCACCCCCACCAAGGGGGAGGAGAGCAAGGAGGAGGGGGGAGGTCAAAAGAGTTCAAGCGGCAAGAAAGGAAAGAAAACTAATTTGCCAAAGAGGACGATTGAAGAAGAATTGTCATATCTTAAGCGCATTTCATCGACGAGGTATCAGATTCAGCTAGGATTTGTACCAAATATGAAGGTCCCGGCGGAGGTCATCGTGAATAACGATCTCCAAACTTTGCTCGTCCAAGAACTCCGAGATAGCTGTTGTGGTCCAAAATCTCAGGCCGGTTCCGCCTTCGTCCCCGCCCTTCGCCAGGCTGCCAATGTCGCAGCCTTACCCGGAATTGTCAGAGCTAGCCTTGCCATGCCGGATGTGCATTCTGGGTACGGCTTCTGCATTGGTAATGTAGCAGCATTTGATATGGACGATCCATCGGCGGTCATAAGCCCCGGCGGTGTGGGGTTCGATATCAACTGCGGGGTGCGGTTGATAAGGACAAACTTGACAGAAGCTGATGTGGGAGAAAAGATGAGAGAGGAGTTAGCGGAGGCAATGTTTCGCAACATCCCCGTTGGCGTGGGAGTGGGTGGGGATGTTCCTTGCAACATGGCAGAATTGGATAAGCTGCTGAAGGACGGTATAGACTGGGCAATTAAGAAGGGGTATGCATGGAAAGAGGACAAAGATCACTGTGAAGAAAATGGATGCATGGAGACGGCAGATCCGAATTGTGTCTCAATTAGAGCAAAGAAACGAGGGCTGAAACAGATTGGCACATTGGGAGCGGGAAATCACTACGCGGAAATTCAGGTAGTGGATGAGATATATAACCCCGAGGCGGCGGCGACGATGGGCATAGGAACGGTAGGGCAAGTTTGTATTATGATCCATACAGGTTCGAGGGGACTCGGTCATCAAGTTGCTACCGATGCTCTGACTGTAATGGAAAGGGCCATGGCTCGTGACAAGATTGAGTTGAATGATCGGCAACTCAGTTGTGCTCGTATTTCAAGCCGTGAGGGAAAAGAGTATTTAGGTGAGTTCGATATTCTTGCTCTCTTCATCTAAGTGGTATGCATGGCTGTACACTCATTGGATGCATTCAACATCACTGCTTATCTCCACTACAGCTGCAATGTCTGCAGCTGCGAACTTCGCCTGGGTGAATCGGAGTTGCATCACCTACTTAACACGCAAGGCTTTCTCCGAGGTGTTCAATCGCGAGCCTGATGATATGGACATGCATTTAATATACGATGTATGTCACAATATTGCAAAGGTCGAAAAGCATGTAGTCGATGGAGTGGACAAGACATTGCTTGTCCATCGTAAGGGGTCTACACGTGCATTTCCCCCCAAACATCCTAATATTCCCAAAGATTATCAATCCATCGGCCAGCCAGTGCTTATTGGTGGGACCATGGGAACTTGTAGCTATGTCTGTAAGTTTTGTCAACATGCTTGTGGTGATTTTGCTTTAAAAATGAGATCAAACTTATCATCTCTTCATTCTCTTGCTTGTATTCAGTGGTGGGAACAGAGAAAGGAATGACCGAAACGTTTGGTTCCACCTGCCACGGCGCGGGAAGGGCCCTAAGTCGCAATCAAAGCCGGAAGAAACTAGATCACAATGAGGTTTTGGACCAGTTGAAGAAGAATGGAATTTCTATACGAGTGGCCAGCCCAAAGTTGGTAACAGAAGAGGCGCCAGAATCATATAAGAATGTGTGCGATGTGATTGATACGTGTCAGGATGCGGGGATCAGCAAGAAGGTGGTGAAGCTCAGGCCGATTGCAGTGATTAAGGGCTGATTAGGACTGATCGGTGCATAGTAGTGGGGGGAGTAGATAAATGCAGGAGACAGCAGTGATAAACCTAGAGAATGAATGCATCTCCATCTCGAACCCTCGAATGAAGTGAAGCAAGCAATTGCAGGAGGCAAGCAAGAGGGGTCCCAGCAAAGCATGACCAAGACCAAGACGACTCCCCCAGAGCACGATACATCTTGCCTGCTTCTCATCATAGGTAGTTCATCAACACCTGATCAAACGCACCTCTAAACCTCTTTACACAGCACGCAAACAAAGATCAAACAAGATGAAGTTCACCAGCGCAATCGCACTCCTCTTAGCATCCCATTCGTCGATGTCCGTTTCGGGCAAGACTCGTCATCTCCGTCGCTTGCAATCCATGCCAACTGAGTGGATAGACGCCCATAATGATGTTCACGAAGAGTATCACCTTGACTACGGTGTTTCCTTCCGTGGTTTGGAATGGAGTGACTTTCTTGCGGATGAGGCACAGGCTGAAGCCGAGGATCTTGCCCTGAGTTGCAACACCCAGAGGGCCAGGAGCGGGCCGTATGGTATGAATGTCGACGGAAGGGTCGGATTTGATAACCCCAGTCCTCCTTCCGCTCAAGAAAGTGTCGATCATTGGATGAGGAATTACGACATTGGCTCTCAAGAAGCCGCCCAGGTCATCTGGAGGGCAACCAACTGGGTTGGATGCGGCTCCGCATCGTCGCCAGACTGTGCCTTTGATGTTTGTTTCTACGTCAAACCAGGTAACTGCGACATGCAGAAGTATGTTGATTGGGAGACGCCGGTCTATGCTGATGACAGTCCGTGCAACGTGTCCGAGGAACTGATGGAAATGATTGCCCCAGAGACTTGATTTAAGGACAATTTGACAATTCAGGATATTGTTGCTTGAGAATGTAGGATCAAAATGGTTGCTCTTTCGGAACGTGGTAGTAGGTAGTATAAAGTATACATAGGTAGCCAGATCTGCGGTGACAGAGGTTCATGCCAAATAGATAGTTAGTCTAACTAACAGCCTCTCCACTCCAGACCATCTCGCTCTGGGTTTCAGCCAGGAGAAAGTCGTTGAATCTTTTCCTCTCGAGGTAGGCCGCAGGCCTCTCCCCTCTTCTCTGGGATTCCTAGATATCGATATGCATCTCCCAGAGATTACCAATTCTGGGTGGGCTTTCAACCCTTGTGGATGGAAACACAGAGATTTACCGCCAAAACGAATCGCCATCTACTTTGTAATACTCTCTCTGCGATCTTCTCTGCGATCTTCTCTGCGAGTTTTGAAAGCTGCATGCGAGATTGATTCCCACCGACCATAGCAATCAAGACCAAGATGAGGAGCACGATACATCTTGCTCTGTTCAACAAAGCAAAACAACCCCCATTAAATTACTCTGCGCACCTCTAAACATCTTCACGCAATACGCAAACAAAGATCAACTAAGATGAAGTTCACCAGTACAATCACACTCCTCTTAGCATCCCATTCGTCGATGTCCGTTTTGGGCAAGACTCGTCATCTCCGTCGCTTGCAATCCTCGTCAACTGAGTGGATCGACGCCCATAATGAAGTTCGCGAAGAGTATCACCTTGACTACAATGTTACCTTCAATCCTCTGGAATGGAGTGACTTTCTCGCGGATGAGGCACAGGCTGAAGCCGAGGATCTTGCCCTGAGTTGCAACACCCAGAGGGCCAGGAGCGGGCCATATGGCATGAATGTCCAAGCAACAACATATCCTAACCCAAGTCCTCTTACCGCCGAAGAAAGTGTTGACAACTGGATGAGGAATTACGACCTTGGCTCTCAAGAAGCCGCCCAAGTCGTCTGGTGGGCAACCAACTGGGTCGGGTGCGGCTCAGCATCGTCGCCAGACTGTGCCTATGATGTTTGCTTCTACGTCACGCCAGGTAACTGCGACATGGAGAAGTATACTGATTGGGAGACACCGGTCTATGCTGATGACAGTCCGTGCAACGTGCCCGAAGAACTGATGGAAATGATTGCCCCAGACTTGATTTAAGGTCAATTCAGGATTGTTGCTTTATTTAGAATTAGGATCAATATTGGTTGCTTTCGAATGTAGTAGTAGTAAAAAAGTATAGGTAGCCAGATCTGCAGTGATATAGGTCTCATGCCAGATTAGATGGATAGTTCAGTCATCAGCCAACTGCCATAGCAGCCTCTCGACAGTCTCGGCCCAGATACCCTCTCGCGTTTTCTCAAGAATGCCCCTACACATCGTTCAGGGAAAGTCAGGGGACCAATGGCCGCTGCAAATGCGCTCATACTCATCTTCCGTGGGTGGTTTGTGAAATCCTTTGTACAAAATAACAAACTTTTGAAGGGCTTGGAGCTCAGTCTGATAATCTTCATTGCCATCGGTGTCTTCGCTGGGCTCAGGGTCAAACCAATTTATTTCACAATCATGCTTACTGCTACAGGAAGTAGTATTCGTCCATCTCCAGCCAAAGCGGCAGCCAGCTTTCACAATTTCAAGCAAAAACGGTGCTGGAACAGATGGAGATGGATAAAAATCATTCGAATTGGGAGAAAGCTCAAAACTCTGATGACCGTAGTTTGGTGCACCAAACTTGAATAGCCCAGGTGCTCGTTTTACATGAGGACAAATTGCATTCGTGAAATCAGTTGCATCATCAATGTGGTCGATTGTCACAGTATTCAATTGCATCTTCTGCAGTTTCTGAAAACCATTCGAAGGCATTTGCCTCAAATCTCCAGTTACCGATGTACCCCACAGATGTAATTCCTCCATTCCGATCTTGGAAGATAGGTACAAAAGGTTGCCAACCACCTTTTCACAACCCGCCAATTTGATTTTCCGTATGGTATCTTTCACAATCTCCAAATTTTTCACATCACCCGTAAGCCTAGGATTATCCCAAATCAGCAGTTCCTCAAGAACAGGCAGACCTGACAACATTTCTAGATCCCAAATGAGATCACTTGCGTAACCAATATTCAATACTCGAAGTTTGGGGAAATTGAAGAGACACGGATAAATGCCACTCATGAATACTCCCCCACTTCCATCCTGAAAATCTCCACCGGGGATATACAGATTGCGAAGATCCTTGAACTGGCTGATGATTGAAATATCGTGCATTGGAGGGGTGCCCGAATACCAAATCGATTCTCTACTCCACCAGTGTTCACTAGATGGCAGCGCGGAACGACCATCCTGCCAAAGAACGCCATGTAGGCTAAGTTGCTGCAGACACGGCAAAGTTTTTGTCAAAGAAACTACTGCTGCATATGGTAGACGACCTCGATAACTCTCTCCCACCTGTGGTTCAGGATCCTTCCAATTATGACCACGTATATTTCTTTCTTTGTTCGAGGGAGGGACAGGTGTTAGCGTTGCCACCTTCACCCAATGTTTGCAAACACCTCGCGCAATAAGAATTTCTCTCCAGTTGAGGAATGCAAAAATGTTCACGGCAAGCTCGGTTGCTAGTACATCAGCTGCCTGCATTATGGCACTTCCCCCCTCGTAATCGGGGATCAATGCGATACCACTCTTGTGCATTCTTGTGTAAAATTCAATTGCAAATTCTCTCAATCAGCCACCGTTTTCTCTCTAGTAGGGAGTACTGCACTCCACTATGGTCCTGAATCGTCCTCTTCTTTGCCACAATTGCAGCACCTTCGAATGTTCGAATCTGTTCGATGAGTGGAGGGTCCTCTACTATTGTAGCCTAGAGTTGGGAGAGAAAGATTCATGCGACGTTCCCCTCATTCAGAACGATGGTGTGTTGGGTGCTGCAATTCCTGTGGCACAGGGCACGATTCGGGACCATAGCGGGCGTGTAGGGCTCTCTAGAGACGACGGCTGGTGGCCGTAGTTGACAATAAAAGAGTACAAATTGAATGTGCACAAGATATATGCACAAGATATATTTCAAACGTGGAATGAGAATTTATCGGTAGCCGCCACCGCCACCGTATTAATCCATTCCATTCACTTCAAGTTGCAA
>NODE-754-length-11245-cov-11.0944_pt1 | contig 11245 bp, 12 predicted proteins | sample MGYA00139097_ERZ477577 | MGnify/ENA metagenome assembly ERZ477577 | reverse complement strand
TGCTCCCGAGGGATTTTAAGTCCCTTGCGTCTACCAGTTCCGCCACCCGGGCAAAGTGTAAAAAGTTCGCTATTATTAATGCAATATTGAGCTACGTGTCAACCGGAGGTTTTCATGCAGGACACTTTTGTTTGCCCGCACTGCGGGAAAGAGAGCCAACGATACCGAAATCCCTTTCCAACCGTTGATATCATTATTGAAATAGAGGACAGAATTCTACTCATTGAGAGACTCAACGAACCCTTCGGCTGGGCGCTTCCGGGCGGGTTTGTGGACTACGGAGAGTCATTGGAAGAGGCTGCGATTCGTGAGGCCCGAGAAGAGACTGGACTTAACCTTGAGAACCTCCGACAGTTCAAGGCCTATTCTGAACCGAATCGCGACCCACGACAGCACAACATTTCCATGGTTTTTACCGCAGAGGCCCATGAAGAACCAAAAGCTGGAGACGATGCCAAACACGTCCAACTCTTCTCAATAGACGAACTACCAACGAAACTCTGCTTTGATCATGCGACTATTTTACAGGACTATATTTCAGCGAGGAAATGAAATTCAGGAACTTTTTCGAGCAGTCCATGTTTGTGACAGAGGGTAAAGTAGAGCCGTAACCCTTCAATGTGACCATCCGTTAAATCGTAAGACATGCCTCTCCAGTAGTCCTCCAGCTGGCCAGCAGTGAAAATTGTTTTTTCCGACAGGCTCAGTGCCATTTCGGACAAGTGCCGAAATGCATGTTTCCGTGCTGATTGAAGTTGTACAGACAAGGCTCGGAGCTCCTCGGGATATTTTGTGGCAGCTTCTCTCCTTAATATCCAGAGAGCAAAAACAAAAGGCAGACCTGTGAAGTGATACCAGAGAGCACCGAGATCCGTTATCTGAAAGCCATCAGGACAAGATTGTGCCGCGGTCAGCGCCCGGTCACCGATCAGCAGAGCACTCTGCCCTTCGTTCAAAACAGCTTCAACGTCTCCCGGCGGCACAAGATACGTGACATCGTTGACACCGCAGAATTCCTTGAGGAGAATTTTCAGCAGGTTGATTGAAGTTGCGGACTCACCGGTAATGGCGACTTCGCAACCGGCAAGAGTCGCCAAGGGCCCCGGGGTAAAAAGCAGGACACTATGAACAGGGCCGACACTGCTGATAGAATGCCCAGGCAACAGGAGATAGTCATCGGCGTTCAGGCCATATTCGAAAGATGACGAAGGGCAAGCATCTATCGACCCATCAGCCAGCATGGCGTTCAGTTCGGAAGGGACTCCGGCAACAATTTCTCCGGCAAAACCTTCTTGTCGCAGGTATTGAAAATAGGGGGCTACATTCAGGTAGGCGATGCGTCCGATTCGCAAGGTCATAATCTCTTACTAACTTTAAAAACTGGAAACAAAGAAAATGCGGGGAAAAATCCCCGCATCAGAAAACATTGTTGCGTTATATTCGATCAATGAAAATCAATCGAGTAAACATCTTTTGCTTTAATTTGAAAAGCCCCGTAACCGGTGGAACCGTAAAACTCAGCATCAGAAACGATCGCTAAAGTCATCACATTGCCTGATTTAAGCTTAACATCAACCTTGAGCTCTTCATCTCTGACCTCAGAGAAAGTCACCGTATCGATCTGTTGGAAAGGTATTGTCAACTGTCCCTGACCGCGTAAAGTGTCCAGGAAGGTTTTGCCATTCATGGAGAACTGATTGAGGCTGGTCGAAATTCCATCGCGATCTTTAAGATCTGCCTGGAAAGGAACATCCGTCTCCGGGACGGTTCCCTCAGGAGAACCACCCAGCCCCCCCATTCCCAGACAGGGCAGTGCAATCATCAGCAGTAAAAGTAAAATCAATCCGCGTTTCATAACAACCTCCATATATGCCTCAATCGATGTCGCATGTTAGCACGCTCCATCAGCGGGTTCAATGGCCAAACAACAGCTATCGTTTAAGGTTCCATTCAGGGCAGGAAAACTTTTCGGCACACAGGCTTTGAGCGTCCTGAAGTTCGCTGAGGCTTGGCTCAGAAGGATCCCATTCGACCTGAAGATGCGTTGAGAATACCTCGGCAAGAACCTCTTCGACTTCGTCAATGGTCAGCTTTTTCTTACTCCACTGATTCAACCAGCCGACACTCTCCAGAGAGCCTGAGGTCGCTATATTCTCGTTAATCTTGAGGGCCTTGCCAAGCAATTCAAGGTCCATCTCTAAAGGAATCGAACCATGCTGAAGAAAGGACTGCCCGTGACGTTTCTGAGCACTTCCGGCAACCTTGCGGCCCTCGATCACCAGCTCATATTGAGACGGTGCTGAAAAACAAACCGCCTTCATTGCATTCTGCTGTCCGCCACGCGATTTACCGGGAACCAATTCAGCAGGGAGGCTCAGCTGTAACAAGGTTTTTTGCAGAACCTCTGCAATAACGCGATAACATTCCAGTACAGAACCACCAAACAGGCCAGTGTTGAGAGGAGCAATCACGGAATAAGTGACTTCATGGTCATGAAGGACGGCTCGACCACCGGTTGACCTGCGCACAACGTCAAGCCCGGCACTTGCACAAACATCAAGGTCCAGATCCGTGTGAACCGACTGGGCATAACCAAGGGTCACCGTAGCAGGGTGCCAGCGATAGAAACGTAGCACCGGCAAGGAACGGCCATTGGCAACCGAGTTCAACAAGGCTTCATCCAGAGCCATATTCATGGCCCCGGTCTGCTCGCCAGAGTTTATCAAACGCCACTTATGCATGCTTAACATCATCCACCAACAAAAAAGGCCAGGAGAACCCGGCCTTTTTTGCTATTAGAGTTTTAAACGTTCAATGAAACCGGTATCGATATCCCCCTCGATAAAGTCCTTGTTGTTCATGATGCGCTGATGAAATTTAATCGTCGTCTTGATACCGCCGATAATGAATTCATCAAGAGACCTGGCCATGCGCTTAATCGCTTCTTCGCGGGTATCGGCATGGACAATCAACTTGGCAATCATTGAATCGTAATGAGGAAGAACAACGTACTGGTCGTACACCGCGCTGTCGATGCGCACACCCAGACCTCCGGGAGGATGATAACCATCAATCTTACCGGGGCAGGGAGTGAATTTGAAAGGGTCTTCTGCATTGATGCGGCACTCGATTGAGTGACCGTTGATCTTGATGTCCTTTTGCTTATAACGCAAAGGCTCACCGTAGGCGACACGAATCTGTTCCTTGATAATATCAACGCCAGTGATCATCTCAGTGACAGGATGTTCTACCTGTACACGGGTGTTCATCTCCATGAAATAGAAGTTACCCTGCTTGTCGAGCAAAAACTCCATGGTGCCGGCGCTGGTATAGCCGATCGACTTTGCCGCATTCACTGCACATTCACAAAGTTCCTTGCGCTGAGCGGCTGTAATGACCGGGCAAGGAGCCTCTTCGATCAACTTCTGGTGACGTCTCTGGATAGAACAATCGCGCTCCCCGAGGTGAATAACGTTACCGTGGTTATCCGCCAGGATCTGCACTTCGACATGACGTGGATTCTCACAGAATTTCTCGATATAGACATCGGAGTTACCGAACGAAGATTGCGCTTCAGCACGAGTCATAGCGTACAGATTCGGCAGGGATGCTGGCGAATGAACGACCCTCATTCCTTTGCCGCCGCCACCCGCTGTCGCTTTAATGATCACCGGAAAACCGATTTCTGCGGCGATGCGTTGGGCTTCTTCTGCCGTCTCCACATTATCCTTGGTGCCTGGCAGGATCGGTACACCGGCCTTGATGACGGACTGCCGGCCGGCTATTTTGTCCCCCATCACACGGATATTATCAGGAGTCGGGCCGATAAAAGTAATGCCACAGTTCTGACAGATTTCAGCGAATTCCGCATTCTCGGCCAGAAAACCGTAACCGGGATGAATCGCCTCGGCATCAGTGACTTCTGCAGCGCTGATAATAGCCTTCATATTGAGATAGCTTTCGCTACTCGGTGCCCTGCCGATACAGATACTCTCATCTGCAATCTTGGTGTGTAAAGCATCGGCATCCGCATCGGAATGTACAGCAACGGTCAGGATGCCGAGTTCCTTACAAGCGCGGATAATGCGCAGAGCAATTTCGCCACGATTGGCGATCAGGATTTTGCGAAACATGGTGTCTCCCTTTTACCTAGCAGCGTTCTACCTTGAAGAGCGGCTCACCGAATTCAACCGGAGCAGCATCATCCTTGAGGATCTCAATGATCTTGCACTTGAATTCCGCTTCGATCTCGTTAAAGAGCTTCATGGCTTCCACAAGACAGACAGTCTGGCCGGCCTCTACGATCGCACCCACATCAGCAAAAGCATCAGCCTCAGGGCTTGGTTTACGATAGAAGCTGCCAACGATCGGCGAATTGATCGTCTCGTATTTATCATCAACGACCGGTTCTGCTGCAACGGCAGCGGCAGCGACAGGCGCGGGAGCAGCCGCAGGAGCAACAGTGCCCATAGGAGCAGCAAACTGGACATATTCTTTGTCCGGGCCACGCTTGATCAGGATTTTCTCTTCTGCATTTTCAATCTCAAATTCAGTGATATCAGTGTCGGTAATTATTTTGACCAGCGACCTCAAATCTTTAATCTTCATCGATATGCCTCCTTAAAGTTCACCGACATCTTTAATAAGCCGTCGGCAGAATGTTGAGTCAGTTTAACAGAATGTTGCTAAACGTCTTGGGAATTTTTGTCAATATTCTGCAACCATCGTCTGTTACCAGAACAGTATCCTCTATCCTTACACCACCGACTCCCGGAACATAGATGCCAGGTTCAATAGTGAAAACCATACCCGCTTCTGCATTCATCGTACTGCGCGGTGAAACAGTTGGAGCCTCGTGAACCGCCAAGCCGACGCCATGGCCTAAACCATGGCCGAAGTAATCTCCGAAACCGCAGCTCTTGATATGCTCTCGGGCAATTCGGTCCAACTCAGTCAATGCGATTCCCGGGGCAACCTCGGCAAGAGCACGATCATGAGCTTCGAGAACCGTATCAAAAATGCTTTGCAGTTCCCCGGAGACATCACCCATTGCCAATGTCACGGTTTCATCCGAGTGATAACCAGAGAGACGACAACCGAAGTCAATCGTCACCAATTCACTGGTGCCTATCAATTTGTCACTGGCAACACCGTGAGGCATGGCACCACGGGCACCTGAGGCCACGATAACATCAAAAGCCTTTTCTTCAGCACCCAGCCTTCTCATGGCAAATTCAAGGGCGAGTGCAACTTCGCTCTCTTTTGTGCCGGGCCTGATCATATGAATGACTTCGGCAAAAGCGGCCGCGTTCAAATCTGCAGCACTGGCCAGAAACTCAATTTCATCCGAAGATTTATGCAAACGAAGGCTTTGCAATTCATCCTTCAGATGCAGCCACTGGCAAGCAGCGTTGCCCTGGTCCTGTAATTCTTTGGCAAAACCAAAAGGGAGCGTGGATTCAAAGCCAACTCGGCTGACATCATGCGAAGTCAACTGGGAAGAAAGACCCTCGATTTTGAGTTTGTACTCACAAATCTGGTCGGCAGTCACCTCTGCGTTGGACTGTGTTGTATAACGCGAATCGGTCAGAAAAACAAGCTGGTCAGAAAAGACAATCAGGGCCGCATCACTTCCGGTAAAACCGCACAGGTAGCGAATATTTTCAGGCTGGCAGAAAACCAGGGCATCAAGCTCAAGCTTTGCAAGGAGATCAGTGGCCTTTTGCCTGCGGTGGGAATAAACCATAGTTAAGTTAACAGTTATGAAAGATGATCAATCAGGCCACGCAGTGCCAATTGATAGCTCATTGCGCCAAAGCCAGCCACCTGGGCAATAACCACGCCGGCGACATAGGAGTGATGGCGGAAGGATTCGCGTGCATGGATATTTGACAGATGCGCTTCGATAACGGGAAGCGCGACAGAAGAGATGGCATCTCGCAGGGCGACACTCGTGTGCGTTAAACCCCCGGGATTAATGATGACACCCGAGAAACCGTCACTTTCGGCAGCATGAATGCGGTCGATAAGTGTGCCTTCATGGTTGGACTGCATGGCTTCGACTTCGACGCCGAGTTCGGTGGCAAGAGAATCCAGAGCCGTGTTGATGTCTGCAAGCGTTTGCCGACCATAGACTTCAGGTTCACGTTTCCCCAGAAGGTTAAGGTTGGGGCCATGCAAAACAAGGATGCGAACTGACATTAGTTCAAAGCCTCAATCAGGTTAAAGCCTTCACGTGTCATCAGGTAGCGGCCCTTACCGAAGTTACCATCGCGATTTATAACCAGGGCAACAAAATATTCATCATTGAGCATACGGATGATAATAATGAAACGGTCGGTGCGAATGGAAATCTCTTCCATATCGCCAAGACTCAGGATCTCGGCCGTTTTGCGAATTTCCTTGAGGACATTGGAATATTCAACAACAACCATCTGTAAGTCAAGTTCCTCTTCTGGAGCAAAATACTGATCAATTGAGATACCATCGTATCCCATCAGGACAGCCCCGATACCACCGCCGGTTTCTTCAACAATGCGTTGCAGAATTTCGTTAAACATTGGTCCTCCCGTTTTTAATCACAGACAACCAGCGTTGCAGTACGCCCAGGGGTGATTGGTCTTTGGCTTCACCCTGAGGCTCAGACGCTTCTTCCATTGAGACAGAAACGGATTCAGCCTCAGTGACAACCGCAGCCGTTTCTGGCAAAGGTTCTGCAACAACCGGCACGTCTTCAGCAACCGGAGCAATCTCACTCCCTGACAACTGCTGAAGCTGCTTGATACGCTCACTGGCAGATGTATTCTCGGGGTTCTGGTTAAGTATCCCCTCATAGATTTCAATCGCTTTGTCCAACAAGCCCTGTTTGACATAAATTTCTGCAAGGGTTGCCGTTGCAAAAGGTTCTGAGGGCCCTCCAGCTTTTAGCTCTTGCGCCGACAGTTGTTCCTTAGCTTGGGATGCTTGCTTGATTTCAGCCCAGGGGCGTGGCAAATCAAGAGCAGTAAGCATATCGGAGATTTTTTCATCATCGGGATAAAACTCTTGTGCCTGCTGTAGAATTTTACGAGCCTGATCACGCTCGCCGCGAACCAGATGTAGGCGCGACAAACCGACCAGAGCGGCCTGGCTTTGACGATCGATGCTGAGAGCTTTTGCATAAGCGCTCATCGACTCATCAAGACGTCCCATCTGGCCAAGGATGCGCCCCATGGCGGAGAAACCAGGGCTGAAATGCGGCAGCATTTCGGTCCCAAAGCGTGCAGCCTCCAGAGCATCGTCAAGTAATCCAATCTGGCGATAAGCTTCAGCCAGAGGGACAAACGCGGTAGAGCTGGGGTCTTTGGTAATAATCTGCAGATAACTGCCGATTTTACCAACCAAACTTCCTCCTGTACTAGCCGTTGTCATGTTCCCTCTTCTGAGTTCAGGAGCCTGTCGTGATTGACAGACCGTAGCGAGAAATTAGATGTTCGAGACCAGATTGATCGTGATTTGAGAGCTAATAGCAGAGCTATTTGTCGATAATAGCTATTAATATGGGCCGATCAACTGATTTCGCAGTAGGTTTGTTAAATACGACATGCTCCTAGCTTAACAATTCGTCCAAATGCTTATCCAGGTGATCGATCTGGTGCAATTCGGCAGAACCTATTCCATGATTCAAAACGACCCGGACCTTACCGTCCTTGACCTTTTTATCACGTTGCATGACGGAGAGATAGTCCGCAACAGAGAAGTCAGGAGGGATCACAGGCAAATCAAAGTAACTGAGCAGGGTGACAATCCTTGTGATGTCATCGACAGAACAATAACCTAATTTATGTGCGGTGCGTGCCGCCATGACCATGCCGATGGAGACGGCCTCACCATGCTTGACAACGCCGTAGCCTGCAAGTGTTTCTACAGCATGACCGAAGGTATGACCCAGGTTAAGCAAAGCCCTTACACCATGCTCTTTTTCGTCATTTTCTACAACATCCGCTTTAATTTGGCAAGATATCATTATGGCATGAGTCAGCGCAGCAGCAGATCGATCAGCCAACAATTCTCGATGATCTTCCAGCCACTTAAAGAACTCTGGATCACGGATAATTCCGTACTTTATAACCTCGGCAAGACCGGAAACATATTCTCTTTTCGGCAAGGTCTCCAGCGCGACCACATCAATATGAACATGTTTAGGCTGATAAAAAGCACCGATCAGGTTCTTACCCTGTGGAAGGTTTACACCTGTTTTGCCGCCAACAGAACTGTCGACCTGTGAAAGCAAAGTCGTCGGAATCTGCACAAAGGGGATACCACGCAAAAAAGTAGCAGCGGCGAATCCGGCCATATCCCCAATAACGCCGCCGCCAAGGGCAATCAATCCGCAATAGCGATCAAAGCGGCGTTCAATCAGTACATCATAAATATTTTCAAGAGTCTCTAAGGTTTTGTATTCTTCTCCATCAGGGACTCTGATGACACTAACGCTCCGTCCTGAAGCCGCAAGAGTATCAATGACTTGTTCACAGTAGAGATCACCAACGGTTGGATTCGTTACGATGGCAACCTTCTCCGGGAAATCAACGTCATTGAGCGCTGACCCCAAATTTGGCAACACCCGCTCCCCGATAACAATGGGGTAACTGTTTTCTCCAAGCCCAACAACAATCTCAGCCATCGATCATTCCTTAATAATCAGTCCATCATGAATATTTTGTGCAATTTCCATCGGAGTCAACCCATCTACGCTTACTATGATATCAGCCTCGGAATAAAATGTTTGCCTCTTAAGCCAAAGGGCCTTAAGTTCATCCCAGTTTTTTTCCGTTGTAACAAGGGGTCGATCAACACTGTTCTTAAGACGTTTCTCTAAGGTCGGCCATGACGCAGACAAGTAAACAACTTTACCCATGCTTGCCATAGCTTCACGATTGACCTCACGAACAACGATACCCCCACCTGTTGCATAGACAGCAGCAGGTTGTTCTTTAAGCTCATCAAGTAAATCAGTTTCACAGTCACGAAAACATTCTTCACCATCTGTAGCGAAGATCGTTGCAATAGATCGCTTCTCGCGTTGCACAATTCTTTCATCCAGATCAACAAAGGGCATATTCAACAGATCCGCCGTCAACTGTCCGACCGTTGACTTGCCTGCCCCCATAAATCCCGTCAGAAAAACTGGTTTTAAATATTCTTTCGACAGAGTAACAACCTATGGCCGATACAGAAAAGGACAGGGAAAACCTGTCCTTTTCAAACTTATTTAGCTTGCTTGCTCGCTACTCGACAATTCGCGGGGTAATGAAGATCAACAACTCACGACGATCACGCTGTTTCGATTTCGAGCGGAAAAGAGCACCAAGGTAAGGAATGTCTTTCAATATAGGAACGCCGGTTGATGAGTCTATTTCCTGCTCGATGAAAATACCACCAATGACAGTAGTCTGACCATCTCTGACCAAAGCTTTAGTTTGTGCCTTTTTCTCGTCAATAGAAACAGCATCGCCCGTAGCCGTAGGAACAACAGAGCCAACACTACTGTTGGAAACATTGATATCAAGAAGGATACTACCGTCCGGATTAATCTCGGGGGTGACTTCCAATTTCAATTCGGCATTTTCAAACTGAACATCCGTACCGGAATCGCTCACTGAAGAGAAAGGAATCTTGGTTCCCTGTGAGATAATAGCTTTTTCACCATTCAGGGTAGTAATACGCGGTGTTGAAATGATTTTACCTTCACCTGAATTCTCCAAGGCCTGGAGCCGCAAATCGATGTTAAGCTGATCGTCCAGTGCAGCTATGGCAACGGTACTTCCCAAGCCGGCGCCAACAGTCGGAGCAAGGGCTACTGCACCTCCCAAACCAAGAGCGGCATTTGGTACGGTAAGGCTCTTTGTCGTGGGATCGACATTCTGATCATAATTAACATTCCATTTAACACCCAAATTGCGCGAGAATGTTGTGGTGGCCTCAACAATACGCGCTTCTATCATGACCTGCCGCTCAGGCTTATCGATCTGAGCTATCATGTCCCGCATCTGGTCCAGAACATCAGCAACATCACGGACAATAAGCTGTTTATTGCGAGAATCCGCGATAATTGAGCCACGATCCGATTTTATATCTGTGAGATAGCTCTTCATATCATCAACGCTAGCGTAACTGATAAGGAAGGCTCTCGTTTCCAGGACACCTTCTTCGATAGCAATTGTTTGCTCTTTCATCGCCGCTTGTTCCAGCTCTCTGAGCTTACCTTTCGGCATAATTCTCAGGACATTACCCTCCTGAACCTTGCCAAGGCCAGCCGTCTCCAGCACCAGGTCAAGAGCCTGGTCCCAAGGGACATCAATCAGACGTAGAGTGACATTACCGCCGACATCGCTGCTTGCCAGAATATTAAGATCGCTGACATCCCCAATAAGCTGCAGGATGCTACGAACATTTGCAGAGTCAAAGACCAGGGTGATTTTCTCACCCGTATAACGAGCCGCTTCTGCAGCCATCTCATCTGCAGTTACAGGCGTAAATGAGGGAGCGGAGCTTTGTTGAGCCATTCCAGCAGGAGCATCTCGGGTTGCCTCAGGAGCCACAACTTCGACCTGACTGACGGCTGCGGGGACGGGCTCTGCGTAAGCACCATCATCAACAACCAGACGAACGGTAGAGCCCTCTTTCTCAAGCGCGTAGGCTACCGCGCCTTTCATATCAACCGCGATGCGGACATTCTGATGATCACCGTCGGCAACGGTATAAGGTGTTACAGAAGTGACAGCACTGGGAAAAGCCGAAGCGTCTATGCTTCTGCGCAGAGCGCGACTGATCGAGGCATTGACAAGTTCAAAACGAATCAGGTTGCCTTCTTCAACAGGTTCGGAAACCTTTACTGGTCCCGAAAGCGTAACAGCAATAACGCTGCGGCCTTCTTCATTGAGAAAATCAATGGCTTCAACAGCAACAGGCCCCGACATGACAGGTGCTGGCTTAAGAGGTTTTTCTGCTACGACTTCAGGTGTTGCAACGGCTACAACGGCTGCAGGGGCAGGATCAGAAGCCTTTTCCTGCGTTACGACAGGTGCGGCTGCAACGGTTTTTGTATTGTCATTAGCCCAGGAGACGATGATATCGGTGCTACGACCTTCAACGGTATGCTCAGGAAGCATGCTTTCAGAAGCATCGAAAACCAGGCGGGTTTTGTCATTGTAAGTACCGACGCGTACGTCCTTGAATCCGGTCGTCGCTGGGAAAGAACGTG
>NODE-753-length-11245-cov-12.0877_pt1 | contig 11245 bp, 11 predicted proteins | sample MGYA00139097_ERZ477577 | MGnify/ENA metagenome assembly ERZ477577 | reverse complement strand
GTTTTTTACTTTTTGGCACTTCTTCTGCTTTTACAACAGTACCAACTTTAAGAGAAGTTTGGAAGAACTGGTCTATTCCTATGAGTGCTATGCCTTCTTCTTTCACTTCTTTTTTAGGAGCTTCTTTTTTGGCTGCTTTCTCTTCAGGTTTGATATCTTCAGGTTCTGCTTGTTCCAATAAAGGCTCTTCAATACGAGGGAAAAGAGGATCTATCTTTTCTAAGACAAATGTGTCAAGAAGCTTAGTGTCTTTCACCATATCGTTCCAAGAGTGATTGTCTATGGTAAAGTGTAAAGCGTTTGATATCTTTGTACAGACAGCAGGCATCACAGGGTATAGCATGATAGATACTTTTGCAAGTATAGCTGCTATAAGCCCGTTGAGTGCCATAGCTTCTTCTTCTTTGCCTTCTTTCATGAGTGTCCATGGCTGGTACATATCTATGGCTTTGTTTGCTACAGTGAGTGGTCTCCAAAGCTCTTCAAGGTATCTGTGTATTTGCATCTCAAAAAGCAGAGGTTCCAGAATATCTAAAGAAGCATGTACTTCATCCAGTTCAGCCTGATAGTATTTGCCTACATTTGCAGAGTCAACTGTACCCGCAAAGTATTTACCACTCATCCCTATAAGACGGTTGAGTAGGTTCCCAAGGTCATTACCAAGGTCAGAGTTGATACGGTCAATGAGCGCTTTTTGGCTAAAGTCACCGTCACCGCCAAATGGTACTTCTCTAAGCATAAAGTAACGGAAGTTATCCAGTCCATAAGCATTTGCTACTTCTCTAGGGTTAACAACGTTACCTTTAGATTTACTCATCTTCTCACCATCTCTTGTCCACCAGCCGTGTGCAGCAATATGTGTAGGCAGAGGAAGGTCAAGACTCATAAGGAATGCAGGCCAGTAGATAGCATGGAAACGTAAAATATCTTTACCTATAAGTTGAACACGTGCTGGCCACTGGTCCATCTTAGCCTCATCTGTACCATATCCAAGTGCAGTCACATAGTTCATAAGGGCATCTAGCCATACATACATAACATGTTTAGGGTCATCCATCTCTGCTGGTAGTTTTACACCCCAGTCAAAACTTGTACGTGTGATAGAAAGATCTTGCAGTCCACCTTCTACAAAACGTATAACCTCATTTCTTTTACTCTTCGGTAAGATGAAGTTTGGGTGATCTTCATAATATTGAAGTAGTCTGTCCTGATATTTGGAGAGTTTGAAAAAATAACTCTCTTCTTCTACTATAGTGGTACTTTTACCACACTCTGGACAAAACTCATCATCAACCAGTTGAATGGCAGGGAAGAAAGTTTCACAAGAGATACAGTAGTGACCCTTATAGGTATCTTTATAAATATCACCATTTTCATGCATGACGGAAAAAGCTTTTTGTACACCTTTCATGTGATCTGCATCTGTCGTTCTGATAAATTTATCATAAGAGATATCAAAATCATCCCAAAGGTTTTTAAAAGTTGCTGAGATCTCATCTGCATACGCTTGGGTTGTTTTACCTCTTGATTTTGCAGCTTCTTCTATTTTCTGACCGTGTTCGTCTGTACCGGTAAGAAAGAAAGTTTCCAGTCCTGACATACGAGAGTAACGTGCAAGTGTATCTGCAATGATAGTTGTGTATGCATGGCCGATGTGGGCAATGTCGTTAACGTAATAGATCGGTGTTGTAATATAAGATTTTTTGTGACAAGACATATTTTGTAGTTCCTTAAACAAATGAGTTTGTAGAGTAAATTTGATAGATATTTTAGCCAAAAAGTGCTGTATTGTGGGTGATTTTATAAAATAATAGATATCTGATGTTATAATACTGCATTGAATGGGAAAAATCTAAAGGACAAGCATGGATAAAGATCCAACTGAAATATTAGATGTAGAGAGTTTTTCGAAAAAAGAGACCTATAGTACTGAAGAAAAGCAATTCATTATGAATAGATTAAATGAGGAGAGGCTTACGCATCAAAAAGCAGATGAATCACTCGCAGGTAAAAAGAGTTCATATACAGAAGAAGAAAAAAAGAAGATCTTAGACAAACTGAATGAAAAAAGAGTCAGTGCTCAAAAACGTGAAGAGATCCAAAAGAAGCGAACCCATAAAAAGAAAATATATAAATTTGGTTCTAAAGAGTTTTACAAATTCACCAATATGGAACGAGCATACTATATAGAGATTGAAGATTGTAAAAAATTCTCTAGCAGAGCGGCTATATTTACACTTTATTATCAATCATTAACCGAACTAAAAAAGAAAGATGTACTGCTTAAGACAGAAATATATTCAGAAGATATTTTTATTTCATATGATCTGATACGTGTCTATTTTAAAAGATACTCTCTTGAAGATGAACGTTAAGAGAAAGCTTTATTTTGAAAATAGAGATATATTTTAAATCAATAGTTACTATAAGTGTAAATTTTTTTAATATTTAGTATAATAAAATAAGTATCTAATGATATAAAGGTGTGGAAATGAACATTCTAAAAATACTGCTCTTGGTTTTTACTACAAGTCTATTGTCGGCTAATTCTGAAGATACAACCTATTTACGTAAGTGTGCAGGTTGTCATGGACAGAATGGAGATAATACAGTTTTAGGTAAATCTAAAATTATCAATCAGATGAAAGCGGATGAAATAGAAGAGGCGCTCTATAATTATGCAGCAGGCACCTGTAAAGCAGATATTGTGGTATGTGAACCAAAAAATCCTATGATCCAACATGGTAAAAAAGCATTTGTTCAAAATCATACCAAAGAGCAGATACGTGAATTAGCCATTTACATTAGTGAATTGAAATAAGATTTTTCTAGCCAATCGATCATTCAGCGTTTGTTTGAATGGTTGATTCCCCAAAATATACTTCACATACTTCAAATATCCTGTTTAATCTACAAAACTTTACAATTTGGCTAAAATACTTTTATGTATTTCGTCTATATGGTCAAGTGTGCTGATAACACTTTGTATACTGGTATCGCTACAGAGTTGGAACGTCGGATAGAAGAACATAACGGCTCTGATAAAGGGGCAAAATATACACGTGTCAGAAGACCTGTAAGGCTAGTTTATAGTGAAGAATACCCAGACAGAAGTTCAGCTTCCAAGCGTGAATATGAGATCAAAAAGAAAATGAGCAGGGCTGAGAAGTTAAAGTTGATAGAGTCTGATTAAAACTCAAACCCACCACCGGCACCCTTACTCATACTGTCATATACTGCTTTGATGTAGTTGTCACGAATTTCGCAATCAAGCAGTTTTTCACAACTCATGCAGCTTTTTACTTGCTGTTCTGTTTGACAGGCTTCCAATTCAGATTTTTTCTGTTTAAGGGCTATCTGCCACTCATCAAGCATTTGTTCTGACATTACGCTTTCATCCCGTATGCATCTCTGAGTTTGGTTACTTCATAGTTGGAACCAAAGAAACAAGGGCTAGTGTCGTGTGGATGACTTGGAACCAACTCCATGAGTCTCATACCATTGCTATCGATAGCTTGTCCACCTGCCTGCTCATACATGAAAGCAAAAGGGATGACTTCAAAAAGTTGTCTCAGTTTGCCATCAGGTTTGTCTGATGTACCAGGATAGGAGAAGATCCCACCGCCTTTTAAAAGGATCTGGTGAAGGTCAGGTACCATACCGCCAGAGTATCTGAGACGATAGCCTTCAGCAAAAAGGTCATCTACAAATGTTTTGTGATCCTTGGACCAGTTCTGCTGTGTGCCACCTGGAGCATTGAGTTTCCCTTTTTCATCCAGTGTGATCTCTGAGATAAAGTTAAAAAGCCCATTCTGTGCCCTGTAATGTCTCGGTTTAGTATCTTTTGTTGCAGTAACAAGTTCGATTCTCGGACCATATACAACATATGCAGAGGCTACAAGGTTTTCAGCTTTGAGTTCACCTTCATAAATACCAAATATAGAGCCTACAGAGAGGTTGACATCTGCCAGGCTTGAACCATCTAGGGGATCATAACAGATAGTATATTTCCCGTAATCATGCAGTTCCAGCACACCTTCTTTCTCTTCACTTACCAAGGATTTTACAATGGAGATATCCTTAAAAGCTTCTTCTATAAGGTAATCACTTTTTACATCTAGTTTGAGTTGATCTTCACCTGATGAATTTGAGCTGTCACTGTACCCCAAATCCTCAGTTTTGATTTCATGGTCTATCTTGATAGCAATGTGCTTGATGGTCTCAAATATAGTTAACATTTAGTATCTCCTTTTTAGATGTTTTTAGCGTGTGCATTGATCCACTCTATGATCTGAGTGGTATTGTTGAGATCAAGTATATTGATACCTTCTGGTATCGTGTATTGTGTTATATCTATGGTGTCATCAATGGCTATGGCTTCACTGCATGAAAAATAACTCTCATCGATCTTGTTTCTAAAGACAGCGATACGTGGCAAGGGAAGTGTTTTAAGTCCTTCAACAAGTAAGATGTCAAAGTCATTGATCATCGACACGATATCGTCTAATGTTTTTTCTCTTTGGGAAAAGTATGTAGTACGTGTAGGAGAAGTGATTATCACTTCTGCACCTGTTTGTGAAAACTTGTAGCTGTCTTTACCCTCTACATCAAACTGTGCTTTGTCTTTAGGGTCATTTTTTATGATGGCAACTTTACGTTCTTTTATCAATGTCTGTGCGATCTTTTCCACGAGGGTCGTTTTACCGCTATTTGATGGACCGGTAAATGCTACAGCAACTCTTTCACTCACAGTATTTTTTCCTTGCATTATGATTGAATGAATTATACATCATTCTTTATTGAATGTATGTTAAAATCCATATTAATTACAAGGAGAGCATTTTGTTTAGATCAAGTATATCGTTTATTGCCATTGCTCTTCTTCTTGGCTGTACATCAAAACAAGAGACAGATTTGATGGAAGCCTATAATAAAAAAGCTAATTATCATAAACAATTACAAAAAACAGAAAAGATACAACTTTACCATGATAATGTCACCAAAGTGATGTTGACCGCTACCTATCTATATACTCCGAATTTTGAAAACAATGATACACGAGATGAAGTTTTTATCGTAGGATTGTATTTGGAAGATAAAGTATCAGGGAAGATCAACAGTGAAGGAAACACCTTGACCCTAAATGGGAAAACACCCAAAGAGGTCAAAGCACTTAGGTTGGATGATGAACGCTTAAAAGATCTATCTTTTGTTACTTCATGGAGTAGTTATTATCTTGTTACTTTTCCTCATGAATCAAATAAAAAGATCACGCTTGTTTTTGAGAGTAACTTGTATGGAAAAGGGGAGTTACACTTCGCCAAAGTGGCGAAATATGTATTGAATAAAGAAGTTTTTTAATCTAAAGTATTTTTCGTATTACTTTCTAAATTTATCTGTTTCGGAAGGTGTGGCAAGTGTTTTCAGAAGTGGAAAAATGCGTGTAGGCACCCCAAGTTTATTCAGATAGATCACATAATTCGCCAGTACTTTTTTACCATACTCTTTGGCTTCCTCGTTTTTCATGTTCTCCATACTCATATAGGGCTCATATGGTCCCTTTCTAAAGTTGCTATGGTTTCTAATATGTCTTCTGGTAAATCCAATACCTCCATTATATGCATAGGCTATAAACAATGGATGGTGAAGGTATTTTGTAAGATAATCAAGATGAAAGTCCGCATACTCTATGGCTTTATAGGGATTGAACATATCATCCAGATCTATAACTTCTCCTTTTTCTTTAGCTACATGTTTGACAAGGAAAGGCATGAACTGCATCATACCCAATGCAAAAGAACGTGACACAGAAGCTGGTACAAAGCGACTCTCTTGTCTTGCCAAAGCATAAATAAGAGCTTGACGTTCCGGAGTCATATGCTTCATGGCATCACGGTATGGCATAGGGAAGTACGATTCCTTATAGTTGCAGGCTTTTGCTTTGAGGTAGGTATAGACACCGATAGTCTCCTGAGATTTGTGATCATCTGCCAGATCATCCAGGTCAACACCAGAATACATCTTCTGTTTTACTTTTGCCCAATCTATGGGATCTTCGATATCAAATCCCCATATACTGCTTTTCCAAAGGGATTCCGTAATAGTTTTTGGGTATTTCCCATTTATGGTATCTGCTGCCATCAAGGTGTAAATATTGATATTGCAACTGTCACGTAAAAGCTTGATATATTTATCATCTTTTGTACTCATATAGAGCCAGAAGAGTGTCTTGTCTATGTCATACTGCTTCACATACGTTTCTAGCGCTCTTTCAAAATATCCTGCTGCCTGTTTAGGTTTATTTTGTCTCAGTAATGCAAGACCCTGATTAAAATGCTTGTGTGCTTGACTTCTTATCTTCCAGGCGTTCACTGCATCTGGAGTAGAAATCCCTCCTAGATAATATGGCTTGATCTTAGGCGGATTCAGGCCAGTACGATTGTGGTAGGCAGTACGCAGTTTACCATTGAGTGCAGTTGTTTCATTGATAATGCTTTTGGCTTCTGCTGCTGTAGTCGTGGTTTGTGAAAGAAAACGCCAGATATAGTAATCTTTTTCTATACTCCTTGGCATTTCATGTATCTGCTCATAGGTGAATTTTTTTGCATCTAGAGTGGATGTAACACATAAGAGTACAAACAGTGATGAAAGAAAAAGAAACTTCACTTTCACCTATTATCCTAGTACAGCACGCATCATAAAATTATCAACCAGTTGAAGACCTAAGATAACGACCAATGGTGAGAGATCTATGCCTGATAATACGACAAACGGCATCTTACGTCTGATAAAACCCATCACAGGTTCAGTTAAACGGTAGAGTATCTGTACCACAGGATTATAGGGGTCAGGTCTTACAAAACTCAATAGTGCTGCGATGATCACTATCCAGATATAAAGGTTCAGTACTGTGTGTACTGTCTGTACGATGGCGTAGATTAGTGCATTCATGATGCTACCTCCAATAAGTATGGTTTGATGAGTGGATATATCTCAGAGAGTTCAGGTCCATGTTCTGCACCTGTTAGAATGAGTCTAAGCGGGTTTAAGAGATCATTTCCTTGCAGTCCGCTCTCTTTCATAATATGTGCTTTAAATTCGTTAAAATCATTTATCATTGGAGCATTTTGGATGATATTTTCTATCGTCTTCATTTCTTCACTCCATTTACCTTCAAAATCTTTAGGTTCGAAGATCGGTTTGATCTTTGATTCAAGCTCTTTAATGGTGCTTGCCTCTTCAAGATAGAGTTTCGCAAGTTTACCGATATCCTCATCTGCAAATCCAAAGAGGGTAGAAAGACGCTTGTCATCCATAAGTTTGAGATGCTCTCTATTGATGAAACGTAGCTTATCAATATCAAATTTAGCTGCAGATTTTGAGATATTTTCTATGTTGAACCACTCTATGGCTTCAGGAAGTGTAAATATCTCTTTAGGTACTTTTGAATTACCAAGTAATAAAAGATAGTTGATGATCGCATCAGGAATGAATCCTTTTTCAAACATCCATTTTACTGAACCTGCATCATCACTTTTACTCATCTTTTTACCCTCAGCATTGAGGATGATAGGTAAATGCGCATAGGTTGTTTCTGCTTCGTAGCCCAATAGTGTTTTAATATGTATTTGTCCAGGTGTGTTAGAGAGATGGTCTTCTCCACGTACGATGAAGTCTACACCACTGAGCATGTCATCACAGGCACAGGCAAAGTTGTAAGTAGGTGTACCATCCTCCCGTAAGATCACAAAACTGTCTACTTCGTTTGGTGCAGTAGTGATGTTACCTTTTATGAGGTCATGGTTTATGATAGGCTCTGTGGGTTTTTTGATACGTATTACAAAAGGTATACCACTCTCTTTTAGATTTGCAAGTGTCTCTTTGTCTACATCAAAACACTTCCCACTGTAATGGTACGCTACGTTTTGTTCTTTTGCTGATTCTTTGTCAGCTTCAAGCTGTTCCGCACTACAGGTACATACAAAAGCCTTACCTTCTTCTAGTAGACGGATCGCCAGTGTTTGATGCATATGCAGATGTTCACTTTGGTGAAAGACACTTTCATGTTTCAATGCAAACTTTTCTAAAATCTGCATGATCTCTGTGTCTTTTCCTTCGATGTTACGTGCTTTATCCGTATCTTCTATACGAACAATGAAACTCTCTTTACGCTGCTGTGCTATAAGGTAGTTAAGTATCGCAACACGAAGGTTTCCTATGTGCATATCACCTGTAGGTGAAGGGGCAAATCTTAGCATATGTATGACTCCAAAAGTTGTGACTTTATAAGAGTGTTATTATAGTGGGTTTAATTTATAAATATGTTAAAGAGTAATAGTATTATCTATGCTTTTTACTTTGGAGAACTTCTCTCGTTACTTAAGTGGCCATTTCTATTAAGACAAAACGCTTTATCTAAGATGTGATAAGCTCTAATTGGATAAAATACAACTTTAAAATCAAAAGGTTTAATAATAATGAGTAAAAGCAAAGATTTTTTACGTACTATAGTTGACGAGGACTTAGAATCAGGCAAGTATAAAGAGGTTCATACAAGATTTCCTCCAGAACCTAATGGTTTCCCACATATTGGACACGCCAAATCTATCGCTATCAATTTTGGTATTGCACGTGATTATCATGGTCACTGTAACCTTAGAATGGATGATACCAACCCAACTACAGAAGACACGAAATATGTTGAAGCACTCAAAGATGCTGTGCAGTGGCTTGGATTTAAATGGGATAATAGTGTACGTTATACTTCTGATTATTTCCCTGAACTCTACGATTATGCTATTACACTTATTAAAATGGGCAAGGCGTACGTTGATAGCCTAAGTGAAGATGAGATCCGTGAATATCGCGGAACGGTTACAGAACCCGGACGTCGCAGTAAATACGCCGAGCGCAGTGTTGAAGAAAATCTGGACCTTTTTGAAAGAATGAAAAACGGTGAGTTTAAAGACGGTGAACATGTCCTTCGTGCCAAGATCGATATGTCAGCAGCCAATATGAAAATGAGAGATCCTCTTTTATATCGCATCAGACATGCACATCATTATAGGGCAGGAGATAAGTGGCATATTTTCCCAATGTATGACTTTGGTCACTGCTTGTCTGACTATATTGAAGGGATCACTCACTCTATCTGTACACTGGAGTTTGAAAACAACCGTGATATTTATGATTGGGTACTTGATACGCTTGGGCTGAAGTCGCCAAGACCTTATCAGCATGAGTTTGCAAGGCTCGCCATTAACTATACGGTGATGAGTAAAAGATTGCTTTTAGAATTAGTGAATGAAGGAAAGGTTGGTGGCTGGGATGACCCTAGATTGCCAACAATTGCCGGATATAGAAGAAGAGGTTATACGCCAGAGTCTATCTTAAACTTCTGTGATCAGATAGGTATCGCTAAAGCAAACTCAACGGTGGATGTTTCACAACTTGAGTTTTGTATAAGAGATGATCTCAATACAAAAGTACCACGTGTGATGTGTGTGCTTGACCCACTCAAAGTAACCATTGAAAATTATGAGGGTTCAGAAGAACTTGATGCTCCATACTACCCACATGATGTACCTAAAGAGGGTTCAAGAAAGATACCTTTTTCAAGAGAGATCTATATTGAGCGTGATGACTTTATGGAGAACCCTCCAAAAGGCTACTACCGCCTTACACCAGAGCAACCAGTGAGACTTAGACATGCTTATATCATCACTTGTAAGGAAGTGATCAAAGATGCTGATGGTAATATCATAGAGATAAAAGCAGAGTATCACCGTGATTCTAAAAGTGGTTCAGATACCAGTGGTATCAAGGTTAAAAGTGCTATCCAATGGGTAGATGCAAGCGAGTCTAAAAGAGTTGAACTAAGACTCTATGACAGACTGTTTAAAGATGAAGCCCCTGAAGGGTTGGAAGATATAAATCCAGACTCTTTAAAAGTGATCAAAAATGCGCTTATTGAGCCTGCTGTGATCACAGACAAACCTGATGAGAGATTCCAGTTTGAAAGACAGGGGTATTTCTATGCTGATCCTATTGACTACACGGATGAAAACCCTGTGTTCAATAAAATTGTCGGTCTTAAAGACTCTTATGCTAAAAAGAAAAAAGCAGATGATAGCACACCTAAGGGTGATCGTAAACCTCAAGCTAAAAAAGTACAAATAGATGGTGAAGTAGCCCCTATGAATGAGCACGAGCAGGCACTGTTTGACAAGTACACGGGTGAACTTAAACTAAACAGTGAAGTTGCTAATACACTGGCACGTGATGAGAAACTTTCCAGTTTTTATGAAGAGACTCTGGCGGTACTTCATAGCCCTGTAGGTTTGGCTAACATTGTGGCAAATGAAGTAGCAAGAGAGTTAAAAGAAAAGCAGGTCAATGAGCTTAAATTTAATGCTGCACAAATAGCTACGCTTGTTAAGATGGTTGATGATGGCACTATTTCAAGTAAAATTGCAAAACAAGTCTTTGAAGAAATGGTTGAAACAGGAGAAGATCCAACACAGATCGTTGAAGATAAAGGACTTATTCAAATAAGTGATCCAGCTAAAATTTTGCCTATTATTGATGAAGTCATTGTAAAAAATCCAGATAATGTTGAAAAGTTCAAAGCAGGAAATACAAAATTATTAGGGTTCTTTGTCGGACAAGTACTTAAAGCCACAGGGGGCAAAGCAAACCCGAAAGTGGTAAATGAACTAGTGGCTGAGAAGTTAAAGTCATAAAGGAAGTTACACCACTTTTGAGCTGAAACAGGATAAGTTGTATGTCGGTGTAGAGTCAATACGCTATCAAGGATGAATATGAATAAAGCAATAGACTTAACGATCAAACCACAATATGTTAAAAATTATATGAACGGATATCCTCTTATTTCAAAAGACTCTATTGTGGACTGGAGTAAAGTAAAATCTGAAGGAACGATCGTCAATCTTCTTGATGAAAGAAAAAAGTTTATTGCAAAAGGGTATTACGGCATACAAAATAAGGGGTATGGATGGGTACTTACCTCTAAAAAAGAGGAAGAGATCAATGTCAGCTATTTTACACATAAAATCAAAACAGCGATTCAATACAGGGAAGCATTTTATCATGATGAAAATACAACAGCATTTAGAGTCTTTAACGGTGAAGGTGATGGTGTAGGTGGCTTAACGATAGATTATTTTGACGGATTCTATTTGATCACTTGGTACAGTCTGGGTATCTATGAATTTAGAGAAGATAT
>NODE-752-length-11245-cov-20.8055_pt1 | contig 11245 bp, 2 predicted proteins | sample MGYA00139097_ERZ477577 | MGnify/ENA metagenome assembly ERZ477577 | reverse complement strand
AGACTTTGGAAGGACCTTGAGCAAAACTTTCCTGAGCTGAAGCAGCAGTGCGATACAAATCTGCTCAGGATCTGTCTGTAACTCAACAAAAACAACTTATCACTTACTTAGATGCCTCTCCCGTAGAATCAACGTAGGAATCAGTATGGTCTTCCCCTTTCGATACATCCCTTATCGACGGCAACCATGTACTGATTTCAGCGGCCTCCTAGCACGTCATACGCGTCTCGGTGGTAGCTACGAGCGTCGGCACATTCTCCACCCCCCCAGTCCTGTCAGAATCCAGCATCAAAATTCAAATTATAGCAAAAACGACGTCGGTACGCACCGCCGAAAATTCCATCCAAAATCAAACCCTATTCCACCACTAATTGCAAGCATAATCGCCCTCTCCGGCCTTATTTACGAACCGCCTAATCCAACTCTGGCAATGGGTAAGACGTCCAATAACAACAAAGGAAGTTCGGGATCGGCCACCGCGCTACCGCCCCGTCGTTACTCCAAATCTCGATCCGCCAGCGCGTCTAAGTCGAGCGCCATGGCTACGAAGAAGATGGACAAGTCTGTACCCGCAAGACGTTCCGAGCGGCGGGGATTTGATGGCCGCACTGCGAGTAAGGGCAGTCTCGAGCCCGAGAAGGAATATAAGGACGATGCCAGTGTAGATGATGATACAACACCACCCAGACATACCATCGAGCGCATCATATGCGCTGATTGCCCGAATATTCTGGATGATGGCATGCACTGCAGTACATGCAACAAGACCTTCGACCTTAACAACTATGGACTCAAGAGCGAGTCACTTTTTAGGCAGGAGGAGAAGGAGAAGGAAGAAGGAAAGGAGGAGATGGAAGAAGAGGAAAGTGATACTCCACCGATGATGTCCACCGATAATGAGGAAGCCGCCATGGAAGAAGAAGACGTATACGAAGAGGAAGCTGAACAGCCAGAGCCGATCAGAGGAGGAGGGCGTTGGGATATTTCCATGGAAGACCAGCCACTGCCGATCAGAGGAGGCGGACGATCGTCTCGGTCTGGGCGCAATCATTCGGAAGACTCTCCACCCTCCACTCCACCCCGTACGACGTCCCGCAGTACCTCTAAAAAGCGCAGCTCAAAGAGGTCCAACACAAACATTGAGAAGACTCCTCCCAAACCACTCAGTCGTGCGCACAAGAACCGAGATCCCACGAAGACTGCGACTGATAAAGAGGCGGAAGAACGGGCCAAGAAGAGTCGTCCGATTCTGCACGACCAGGAGTCGCAATCTTCAAAGACCGACTCACTTCTCGACGAGTTTTCCGACCTCAGCCCCATGATCGACTCCACCGAAGAGGCATCGGCCCACAGTGAAGCTGGCTCCTCCATCGAGAAAACATTCACTCCTCCCCACAAACGTGCTCAGAAGGCGAAGCGAGATGAAGAGCTCAAGGCACGTCGAACCAAACTTACTCAACCTCCCTCTGACTCGTCGGAGTCGGTGGACGAAGTATTCAATGAGTACGATGAGGACGCACCTCCCGCAGATGATAAGATGGAGGATGTTAGCGATAAGGTCAACGTGTCTGATGGTAGCAACAGTACCGACGGGTCCTCGAACAGCAGCGAACCCGACTTATCCGCCTACCTCAATTCTCCTCCCAAAGTTCGCAAAGCTGGCTCGACCACTGCCACTGGCCCCACTGCGTCCATGACAGCCAAGTCGGAACGCTCGGAGAAGATTTATGAAGGAAACGGTATCAATCTTACAAGATTCGATCTAAGCACACTCGCCACACCACGGACGCAGGTAACGGACAGTAGCCTGAATTGGGGTCATCAGAGTATTCTTGATCAATCCAACTCCGGGAGGAACAAGCCTGGCCAGATTGGGAACGATCCAGCCAAGTCGATGTGGTTGCATCTGTCGACTGGACAATCAGACTTACTTGTCAATTCAACCAACCTGTTAGTTCCAGAACTTCAGGAAATGGGGGATGTTATTGGACTTCCGTCGGTCTCGCACATGACCAGGAAGGAATTCATAAGATTTTCCTCAAGAATTATCATCGACGTCCCAGTTAACAACCGACTCGCCGAAGAACCTACTATGGATCATCAAGACGAAGGCACTCACTGGAATAATCTCTTCGTACGTCTTACCTTCGTACCTGGTACTATCAATATCACGGTCGACTACCTCTTCTCGGATACTACCTCGTTACAGATGAACCGCAAGGCGACTATGCAAGCGGCGAAAGGTGTAGCGAAGCTCCTCCGCGCAATGTACAGGCCACCCAAGTCTAAGGTCAAGGCATCCCTGGATGGCACCAAACCCATCCAGCTCGTTCCGTTTGAAGTCCCTCTCCAAGCAAATGGAGAAGATTGTGCAATTCACGAGATGATGATCGCCAAGAAGATGTACGAGCTCCCCTTCGATGTGACCCTGACAGGAATTGCGACGGCGATGAAAGGGATCGTGCCTGCGCGTATTGATCGCTTTCGATCAGCGCTTTCCGCCCGACTCGAAGAAGACTATAGTACTCCTTGGTTAAAATCTCAGTCCGCGACCAAACCAGCCAACCCGTCCGCCTCCTCCTCCATCCCTTCCACTGTCAAATTTGCCCCGTCGCCGATGCAAGAAGATGATCCTCATGACTCCGGACCACCTACTGCTACGAGCAAACCCTCTATCTTGAAACCCAGATCCATCTTTCACGATAGGTCAACGAAGCAGGCTACTCAGGACCCCCCTCCCCCTCCCAAGACCACGATCCCCACCGAGAACAGTCAGAGAACGGAGCCTCCTTCCCAAAGGAGAACGAAAATGGAAATCGACTCGGACGGATCGACACTCTCCGCGGCGACGAGCGTCAGTGAAGACTCGGACGATGACGAGAAGACTCTTGAAGATGGAACATACGTCCTACTTATGATACTCAACAGGGAAGGTACTTTCCCCATGGACCGTCAATTTGAGGGCATCAGTACCATTCTTTCGGCAGCGCAAGATGCAGATTCAACCTTTCGCTTTGTTCCGCTCGATGACAAGAAATTCCCGCCCATCAAGTCGAAGGATGAGCTCCCTGACAACGACATGTCGGGCCAGATACGCATCACAAACTATGTCAAGGTGATGGATCAAAAAGGCCTAACAGTAGAGCAAGACCCACAGAAGAAACAGAAGGATATTTGGGCAACGGCCCGCGTCAAATCTGACAAGCGCACGATAGCAGACATCTGCCAGATACTTAATCCTCCTCTCTCAAGCGCAGGTCTTCGCATAATGGTGAAAACAGTACAATCTGTTTACACCCGTTCTGACGTGGCTATGATGTCCGTGCATGAGGCTCTTGAACAACGCGGCATCGTGGAAGTATTAGTCGATATCCTTCAGAAAATGGAGCGGGGAATGATTAAGAAAGGTCTTAATAAACGCTTTGAAGGCCTGCCCTTTCCGACGATTGTCACTAAGAGCAAGAACCCATGGGAGCCAGCCTCGAGCACAGCTCCGCGGGACAATCTTCAGAGGAAGTACACCCACCTAAAGAACGCATGGCACATCGAAGCTGCGTCGTCCGACTGGGAACGCCTGTTCCCAATTTTCGTCCAAGCCCGCACCACTGGTGTCTTTACCAGACTGCTTGGAGTTGAGGTTGACTTTATTCCGATCGGTGTTCGCACGGGACGCATGGGCGCCAATAAAGTCAATGATTTCATGCGGAATGTTAGATTCAACATGACCCACAATATCATGTGTGGAGTCGACTTTCTACACGGGATCATCCATCCGTACCTTCGCTTTTCGGTCGCATATACAGACGGGAGGAAACCTAAACGAAGCGAAAAATCGAGCATCCGTGACCTCCTTGTCGGACTTCGGGTCTATGACACTGATGAACAGCTTACATCCCGCCAGGCTATCGACCAGGTATGGCCCACGCGTACTGGACCGCACAAAGGAGAGGCGGCTGTTGTCTACTTCAATGATGCGAAGGGCGTCAATCACAGGAAGGGGCGTCGCCAGGAGAATGGTCCGATCACTGAGCTCATTCACAAGATTCAGGCCAACCCTCCAGCCTGGATTTATGGGTATGCCAAGGAAGTCTTGAAATATACTGAAGGTACTCTCAGCGCCATGATGCAAGGAGTCGATGAGATGGAGCGTGAGGTAGTTGATATTGCCTCATTTGACCCGCAGACTATGACGGTGACGAGCCCCCTTAACGCTGCAAGCAACTACGCCGACCACGCCGAGCGCCGACGTGAGGAACTCGGGATTTCCTTTTCTGACGCGGACCTCGCCGGTATGCTTCAAGATAAGCAAAAGCTCGACGACGAAGAGGCTGAAGCTGCCAAGCTGATGAAGGATCATAACCTGTACAAAGATGGCGTAAAGCGCAAGGTCGGCGCCAGCGGAATCTCCCAACGGACAGGTGCCTCGGCAGCCTCCTCACAAGCCAGCGAATGCCGGTCTACAGACCCAATGAATCTTGCCGACAACTACCGTAAGACTCGTCTCGACTTAGCCAATACAAAGGCGGGACGGGCATCAGATCAAGCAAAAATCGCCGAGTTACTTCGTGCCCTCGAGGAGACGGGCATGGACACCAGTCGCTTTAACTCCGATGACAACAATAAGACTGGCTCTCCAACCCCTGGAGGAACTGAAGAAGTTCCGTCAGATAATGACTCGGCAATGGCATCTGATGATAACTCTGACTCTGAGTATGAGTCCGAGGATGTCTCGTCTACCGATGATGACTCCGAGTCCGAGCACGACGAAGGAGACGGTACAAATGCCTCGTCAAGCTCCCGCGAATCTCGCGCCTCCTCCACGGAGGAACGTGAGTCTCGCGGACCACGTAAACCATGAAGCGCGGTCGCGCTTCCCTTTCTACTGCGGGTGCAAGTGGGAAGAGTAGGGGAAGACACCCTGGGGAATCTACGTCAAGCGCTCCAGTAAGCCATGACGATAGCAATAACAACATAAATGGGAATCTAGGTAAATATATGGTGCGTGAGGAAGGTCCTACTCGTCTCGCCCGGCGCCAGCGACGGACGGGTCGATGGCGACGCAGTCGGACCTTCACCGAATTACAAAAGAAAATGAAATCGTTCGACAAGGGTGCGTCGAAGTTCAGCTCCTCGCTGACGGTTACAAACAAAGACTTAATTAATGTGGTAAACAAGGAATATAAAGCGACAACTAGTGCCTCACAAGCAGATCTCTTTCGAAGTCGCGGCGGACAGGTAGCAGCAGCCCAAAGACATCATGACAAGAAGATAAATTCGATGATGAAAGACTGGATGGAGGGCGGCCACGGCTACGTTCCCACGGTAAAGCCCGATGGCACTATCCGTATCCTCATGGAGAACTGGAACAGTCTTAAATATTTCACCGAAAAGAACCATGATCGTATCCATAGAATTGACTCCCTGAGACGGAAATATAATGCGGATATTCTTGCGGGCTGCGAGGTACAGACGGACTGGTCCGAGGCTGACAGGGACAAACAATTTGACGATCTATTCGGTCTAGGCATTGCTAGGCGAGGCGGTGCAGCCCACAATACAGAGGATGAAGGTATAACAAATCGGTGCCAACCAGGCGGTGTAGCGGCTATCGCCTTTGGAAAGGTGTCCGAATATGTAAAAGTGGAACCAGATCCCACAGGACTAGGGAGATGGATAACCCTTACTCTCACCAACGGAGAACGAGTCTCCAGGGTAGTTATGGCATACAAACCGGGTTATCCCACAGCCATTCGACGGCGCGGCAAAGACAAACTCGGATCAACAGTCTGGGAGCAACACGATCGATACTGGCGGAAGCGCGGCAAGTTCGATGACCCTCGTAACATCTTTGCCCAAGACCTTCTCTCTCTCCTCCGGAAGTGGCGGGCAGCAAATGAGGAAGTGATTCTCATGGGTGATTTCAACGAAGACATATACAAGGATAAGCTTGGACGCGCCCTTCTCGGAGAAGACATTCAGATGTGCGAGCAATACCATCGTCTGTGTGGTGAAAAGGCTCCATTCTCCCATATCACCGGCAAGCGACCTATTATGGGAGTTTTTGCATCCCCAGGCATCGACTGTACTGCGGCCCTGATATGTGCCCATAAGATAGGAGTTGGCGACCATAGGATGCACGTCTTCGACTTCTCGTCCCAATCACTTCTTGGTATCGAGTCTCCCGTTGCAAAGCGCCCGTCAGGACGGAACCTTCATTGTAGCATCGAAAGACAACGGGTAAAGTACAATCGTGTCCTCATCCAGCTCACAAAACGCCACCGAATGTTCAAGAAGGCAAATATCCTCCAAGATGCCGCCCAGAACATTCTCCCTTTCTCCCCGGCTGAATTTCAACTAATGTACAATAGCTGGGATAAGGAGATGATAGAGCTTATGCTAGCCTCAGAGAAACGGTGTCGGAAGATCAAGACAGACACAATCGCCTGGTCTCCAGTCATAGGCGAATGGACGCGGAGACTGAACCTATACCGATGGCTGATCCGCTATCGCAAAGGTCTGCGGGTCAACCTACCGAATTTAGAACGATCCTGTCAACGAGCTGGCTTTCCCCACCCTTCACGCATCACCTTAGAATCGGCGCAGGTCAACGAACGAGCATGCATCCTCAAACTCGACTCGTATCGACGGGACGCCCCAGAAATGAGGAAGAGACACCTTCAGGAGCGCCTCGAAGCGGCTCACCTCCGACGGGATGAAAAGGCAGCAGGGGCTATTACCAACATCCTCCGTCGCGAATATAACAAGAAGAAGTTCGGTAGACTTCGAGCAGCATTTGGCAAGAAAAGGGGATATGCCGTATCAAGGGTGGCAGAACGGGCTGAAGAAGGCCTTGACACAGTCTTCTCGAGTCGACAAGAGGTAGAAGCTGCGGGCGCTGCCCATCTTACAGGGCGCTATCGTGAAGCTAACCATGCCCCAGCTAACTCAGGAGCAGTGCTAGATGACATAGGCCAACTAGGCGCAGGACCGGCGGTGCAAGATATTCTTCGAGGCACGTATGAATATCCGCCAGAAATGGATCATCATACACGGCTCTTACTTCAAGAAGCCGCCTATCTATTCGCTCAGACTGCAGAAGACGTCGTGTCTACCTTCGTTACGACGAAAGACTTCCAGGAATGGTGGCTTACAGCAAACGAAGATATACAGTCATCCCGCTCTCTCGCCCACTTCGGACACTACAAAGCAGCTGCATACAATGACTACCTCTCTGCCCTTCACGCCGCAAAACTCAACCTCGCCTTACAGACTGGCATACCTCTAGAACGCTGGGGACATGGATTGACAGTCCTCCTAGAGAAGGAATTCGGAAGTATATACCTCGATAAGCTCCGTGCGATATGCCTCTTCGAGGCTGATTTTAACTGGCTTCAGAAACTTATCTTCTCAAAGCGCATGATGTCCCAATGTCTCGAACGAGGGCAGATTCCAGATGAACAATTCGCAAAGTCAGCTACAACAGCGACCGAAGGCACCATGATGAAAATCCTCCACAGTGATATTCATCGCACTATGCACATCCCATCAGCCGTGGTGAGTGCAGATCTTCGCAACTGCTACGATTCTGTCCTACACTCCATACTGAGCATTGGCCTTCAATCCGTCGGAGTTCCGCTGTTAGCAATCAAACTTGTGATGCTTACCCTTCAGACAATGTCCTTCTGGCTTCTGACGGCTTTTGGTGAATCGAAACAAGCCTTCGGCGGCACAACGGACAACCCATTCTTCGGTATCTCTCAAGGGGGCGGGTGGTCTCCCTCCGCATTCGCAGTTGACAGCACGCTCATGATCAACGCTTACAAACGGCTAGGACACGGATGCAAATATATCTCGGCGGTAACCGGTACAATCTTCTTCTTCGCGGCTATACTGTATGTCGACGATACGGACCTGCTCGTCATTGCTCGTTCACCCACGGAACCGCTCAACGATTTCTATTCGCGAATCCAGTTATTCCTCTGGGATTGGGCAAAACTCGTCCAAGCCTCCGGTGGCTCGTTGAAACCACCTAAATGCTACGTGAGCATTAACACCTACAAATTCGTGGGAGGCAAGGCACGTGTTCAGAAGCTACGAGAGGCAGATGTTCCGACATTTACAGTTCCCCAACCCGACGGCTCAACGGCGGATATCATCTCTATTGAACCTACCACAGCAAAGAAGACTCTAGGAGTGTGGACCAACACAGCCGGTGCTACAATAAAGCCCAACCGTGACAAGACACTCAACGACGGCCCCATCAAGGACATCAAGGAGAAAGGCAACGACTGGGTCAATAATTTATCCTCCAATCGGTTCATACGTCCTCGCGATGGCTGGCTCAGTACCCAAATACACCTGAAGCCCAAGCTTGAGTGGGGTCTTGTGTGCTTCTGCGACGACTTCAAGAAACTCGATGAAGCAATCCACTCAATCTACTATCGATCTCTCAGCAAACTTCAGGTCAACCGACATACAAAAAGAGAATGGCGAATGCTCTCCGAACAATTTCAAGGCCATGGCCTCTTCGATATAACCTTAGATTGTCTAGGCGCCAGATTATACTTTCACCGCAGGTTCTGGAAGACCTCGACTCCAGTGGGGAAGATGCTACAGCAAGCATACGAAACATTTCAGATGGACATAGGTCTTCAAGGCAATTTGTTCACGCGGAACTTTGAACACCTCGGCCACCTTGCGTCTGATTGCTGGTTCAAGAAACTTTGGGAACTCTGCCACCGCTTCAATGTTGACCTGTCTCTACATCCGTCCAACGATATCCCCTTGGTTCGAGTAGGAGACAAAGCACTGATGGAGCTGTTCTATGATGCCGGGTGCTACGATAAGGTCCAACTAGACATTCTCAACCGAGTTCGCAAGTACAAATGCTCTCACTCACTATCTGATATTGTGGATTGTGACGGATTCAAGGTTAAGCCATCCATCCTCACAACAGATACAGGTCTCAGCTCACGACGGTTTTCATATGAGCAACCAACCGGAAGCGATTTTACTCTGTGGCGAGCGGCTGTGGCGCAAATCACGTCCCCATCCTTTACACTCACCAATCGCCTCGGCCAGTACATTGCATTCCCTCATCACGAGTCAGACTGGTATGCCTCAACCGACAAGAGCACGCTCTTTCAACTCCATTCGGATGACACGTGTGATGTCTATTGTACTAACTTTGACGGTCGCACTCCACGTTCTCAAGTATATGAAAAACAGAAGTCACTCCCCTCCCTCCCAGATTCAGTGCAGTTTGCCTCAGTTGATACCTTCGACCCCAACTTCGTCCAATTACGATCCACTGCCACCATCCCTCCACCGCTACATCCACCAACAGAGCTATTTGATGTTCTTCGATCGTATGGCAACGATTCCTTGTGGCGAAACCTCGAAATTGATGGAGATGGGAAATGGCTACGTCGAGGAATCTTACTTGGCACTCTGATCATGGTTCACGATGGCTCATACATGAGAGATGTGGCGCCGAATGTGTCCTCAGCCGCAGTCATCATCAAATGCACAAAGACAGACTATCAGGCCACATGCACTCTCACGGAGCGATCTCCCTCGGCAAGCAACTATCGAGCCGAGATACTGGGGTCAATCGCAGGACTTCTCATCTTACGCGCTGCCTCAACCAAGGCTGGACGCTATGCCCCTGTGAAATGCTATTGTGACAACAAAGGCGTTGTCAATCATGCAAACTCGCTGAAGTACCCACTACCCGAAAAACAAGAACAAGCCGACCTGCTTACTCTCCTTAAACAATACGCCCGGGAGCTTCCATTTCTAGTCGAATATGAACACGTCTACGGCCACATGGACGATATCATCCGCTGGGAGCAACTCTCGCTGCCTGAGCAACTCAATACACTGATGGACACATACGCAAAGAATGCCCTCCTTCGAGATCTCGCGAATTCCATGTTCATCGATCAGGTATTCCCCTTCGAACAGATTGTTATTTCATGCGGCAACAAACGAGCATCAGCATCCCCGATGAAGGAAATCAAGAACTGGTGGAACTACAACGTCGCTCGCAAACTATACCACTCTAAAAAGATTGTCGATAAAGACAATTTTGACCTCATCTACTGGAAAGGCATGGGTAAGCTGCAACGCAAATTCCCCAAGATGTTCCGTGTGTGGCTAACGAAGCACGTCTCTGGATTCTGCGGAGTTAATGCACATCTATCAAAGATCGATAAGAAGGTGGAAAATGTCTGTCCAAGCTGTAACAAACCAGACGAGACGGTGGCTCACATCACAACGTGCCTCGACCCCTGGCGAACGGCCCTGTATGAGTCATCTGTGGCGAAGACCGTCCAATGGCTACGCCAAAATCACACCGACCCAACCATAGTTTTACTCGTCGAGAGCTATCTCATCGCTAGAGGGACACAAACGATGACATCTCTCCTACCAACTGGAATTGCACACAAATATCGAATCTTCGCCCGGTATCATGACAGATTAGGGTGGAAGAACTTCACGGAAGGCAGAATATGCTCGCTGTATGTCCACTATCAACGACAGCACCTAGCCGATATCGATACCTACCTCACCCCTGATTCCTGGGCAGCAGGATTCATGGAGTGCCTACTTCGTCTTACACACAGCCAGTGGCTTCATCGTAACGCCAAACTACACTATAAATTTGCAGATGGACTTACGAAAGCGCAACACGAACAAATAATGGAACAAGTCCGTGAACTAATGAACACAGATCCCGACGATCTCCTTCCAGAGGACCGCGCCCTCCTATTCGAGGACTTTGAGAAACTTGGCTCATCCTCGGCGCTAAACCGTGAGTATTGGATTGCTAACATGAACTCTGCCATCGCTGCCAGCGCGCACAAACGTAGACGCGCAGAGACGGTCCTCTATCCTGGCGAAAACAGAGAAACACAAAACAGCTTCTTCTCACCTACAAATCCTGACCCTGAAGTAGATACCGAAGGTAGCATGCGATATCGTAAGCGACGCCGGAAAATGCCCCAAAGTTAGGTTCGTTTATCAATGACTTACTCCGCCGTCTGTGACGTGTATGAAAGAGCTTTTAATTAACAACTCTTCCTATGGCTGAGGCCGTTGCTGTGCTCAAAGAGTGCAAAAGAAAGACTTATTTGAATTTGTTTGTTAGTCCACCGTAGTCATAATGGTGATTTTTTAAGATAATTTGTAATTTAATTTGGAGTGCTGCCTCTGAAGAATGTAGCGCCGAGCTGTTTGCCGG
>NODE-751-length-11258-cov-9.32822_pt1 | contig 11258 bp, 3 predicted proteins | sample MGYA00139097_ERZ477577 | MGnify/ENA metagenome assembly ERZ477577 | reverse complement strand
ACGAATATTCTCCCAATACTCCCGATGGCAACTTGGTGACCAATAAGGAGAACATAAAGCGGAGCAAGAATCTTTGGTTTATCCTCACCCAGGCCCTCACCAAAGATGCCGCCAATATCTTTGTCGAGCGTCCCGAATTTGACGGCAAAGGGTATGAAATGCTCGATAAGCTGATCTCCATCTATGCACCTACTGGGGACCTGGCGGCCTTCGTTCTCTTCCGAGAGCTCATGGGTTTCCGCATGAAAACCAAGGAGGCCATCGAGTCCTATATCTCGCGCCTCCGTCGGATTATGGCTCGCCTCAAGAGTTCCAGTGTGTCCGTCGATCTCCGCCTACTTGTTCTGTTCGCCGTCTATGGCCTGGACGAAAGTTTCTTGGCGGTTAAGAAGGATCTGGCCGTGAACGCGAAGAACTATGCGTCCCTCGACCTTGATGGTCTCATCATGAAATGCAACAGTTTCTCCATCACGGACGATGTTATGGAAGATGATGCGGTGACTCCATCGGCAGCCGCGGCTGCTGGGGGGTCGGGCACACCAGCAGCTGGGGGGCCGGGCAAACAGTCTCCTCCCCAACACGCTCCCTTCAATCCGAAGCCACCATCCGTCAAAGTCCTCAACAAGTACTTCGATACTTGCGTCAAGAACAATAAGTGCCCGTTATGCCATCTCGACCGTTGCCGCGATCTCACCAATTGTGAATTCATGCTCGATAAGGGTTACATCGTCGAACGCAACCCCACCGAAGCCCAAAAGCGCCACCAGGCCATCGTCGACACCAAGAAGGCGAACCGGAATGGTGGTGCCTCGAAGAAGTCTCCTAAATCGGATGAGGCTACGAAGGCCGCCGCCGGTAAGGACATCGCTGCCGGTTCTGCTTCCGTTTCTTCCGCCGTTGCTAACCAAGTCCCTCCTTCTTCCCCCAAGCAACCTGACGACGCCTCCCGTGACCATGACGAGATTGCTATCGCGGCTGCTGTCGAGCGGGCCTGTGACGAACATTCCATCTCGAGTAATGAAGAGGATCTATTCGAACGTTGTGATGCGATGGACGAGAATTCTTGGAAACAGCAAGGCTGCGGTGGTAGTACCCCTAAACCTAATGCTTCGTCTTCCTCTTACTCTTTCCTTCACTCCCGTAATGTACATCCCGCCGCATATCATCTCCTCCCTTCGGATCCATCATACCCATCTGGCGGTACCGCGGCGTCTATCAAATCCGCCTGCTGCGCCAAGATGATCAATGTTGTGGCTCAATGGGCCCGTGAAACTGATGAGGGTTTGTCTCCTTCTCAAGGAAATGTGGTCATCGCTGATACTGGTGCCACCCACCATATGTGGAATGATTTCACCGCATTTCGCTCCTTCCATCGTCTCAAAGGCAAATATGTCACCTTGGCCGATAAAACCAAGGTCCCTATCGTTGGTGTCGGAACTATTGCCATCGTGTTGGGGGGTAAATCGGTTCTCATTCGAGAAGTATATTACGTTCCCGCCCTTCGGGTACCCCTATTCAGTCTCCGCACCCTTCGGCGTATCCAAGGCTGCGGCTTCCACGGCGACAACGATGGATTTCTCATCTTCTTCCCATCCTTCACAATCGAGGTACAAGACGAGACGGATAGCTACGTTCCGTACAAGCCCCTTGGACGTTCGGAGACAACTTTTGACTACATCCAACCCCTGAAGGCCTTTTCTGGCTCCGCCGGCACTGCCGCCAATCCCGCATTGCGTCGATCGGACCGCATCCGCTCCCGCGGCATGGTACGTTCGTTTGCGGATATTATCAAACACAGCCTCGGTATGGGGGGTAACACTGCCGTCTCCGCTCCACCAAGGGATGACGCTGTCCCTCCTCTCATGCGAGTATCGGACGATGAAGACTCGTCGGACGACGAAGACGACGAGAGCGAGCTTGAAGATGAGGCAGCACCCGCTGCTAAATCTACTGCCCCGACCACTGCCCCACCGTCCAAGCCCGCCAATGCCGACAACACTGCCCCAGGCAGTATTATCCCCCAATCTGACCTTACGGAAGGGAATGGAACAGCCCAAGTCGCTAACGAGCGAGGAGGTGTAGCCACCATTCGTGATAATGCTACGGAGCAGCATCACTCAGATACAAGTAGATCAGCAGATATTCTGCCGACGAGCGACTCTTTTTCGGCGCATCCTCATACAGCGACGGCGCGCACTGAGCCCACGGGGACCCTACCCGTCTCGCACGAGGAACTCGCCTCAAATTACTACGACCCAGGTAGAAAGATGACATCATCTACCTGCGACTGTTGTGAACTGTCCGACGACAATTTCACAGCAACTAGTGACAGTGTCACATCATCGTCACTCCACGCGCTCACAAATCTCAGCGCCAACAGCGAGTCTAAACTGATACTGCGATCGGCCAATGCAAAGATCAGCGAAGACAACGATGTCCCATTTGACGAAAGCATGTCGGCGGAGTCCAAAACCCTCGATCATTCAGCTCAAATAGACAATGTGCTCAACGTAGTCTCAAAAGAACTCGAGCAATCTATCAACAGTGGCAACATCTCGATCACTCCCCAGTATGGCCTCATCGACCTACCAAAAGGAAATAGTGATACCGAGCCCACCATCGCGTCAATTGACGAAAAAGAACGCCGCATCGAAGATGTCTTGCAGACTGCAGACTATGCAGTTTACAACGAGCAGGTAAACTGCTAAGCCCTATTCACGGCTTGTCACACGAGATAATACATAATGTACAATTTCGAGTGGATAGTGGCGCAAATATGTTCGTGGCAAATCGAAAAGAACTGTTCTCTCGCCTCATAATGAAACGAATCGGAGTTGAACTAGGCACTGGAGCTGAAGGACATTTTGAAGGTGTTGGGATTGTACTAGCATCATGTCCAGACATACCAAACTCTCTGATGCTTCTCTACCCAACCTTCTACGCTCCCAACGATTCCACCTGCACTATCACCAACGGCGGTTTGAAGAAATATGCAGGCTTTGAGAAAGTTCTGATCGATACCCACGTGCAAATGACACTTATTCGAAATAGTGGCCAAACATACAGCATACCATTCATAACAGAACATTCCATCGATTACATAAAGCTCGACGTCAGAATTCCAACGAGACAATCAAGATCACGCCTCAACTATCGCCATATGTCTCTCCAACCAGCATCAATTACAAGCAAGCCACTACGAGGCACAGTCCTGCAATCAATGTGGCTTCATGAACTATACGGACATAGATCAATAGCAGCCCTTCAACAGATGGTCGACAAAGGGATTATAAAAGGTCGAGGACTCCCATGCAAATTAGCTCCACTGCCTGGCAACTGTCCAATCTGCATTGCAGCTGGAGCAACAAAAATACCACGAGGTTCACTTACGGATAGGACAGAGCCACCTTTGGGAACAAGATGGCACATCGACTTCACATTCTTCAATATAATATCTCGACGAGGATTTTCATCAGCGTTAATTATTGTTGAAGCGACGTCAAGGTACATCTGGTTCTTCCCATGTCGAAATAAGAAGGCCCCAATCGATCTATGCCTATTCTTCTTCAACCAAATGCAACGTCAAGGCCTTCCAGTAATAAGATGCCGATCAGATGAAGATGGCGCTCTCATCAACAGCACCGAATTCTGCAAAATGATGCATAAGAGTCTTGGAATTACTCTAGAATCGACGGGAGGATACGAATCTTCCATCAATGGAACTGCAGAGTCGCCAAACAGGACTACCAAGAGATGTATCAGAGCCAATCTAATGGGCAGTCGTCTCCCTGATCCCTTCTGGTGTTTTGCAGGCCAACATTCGGCAGTAATTTACAATCAGTGTCTACATCGAATGACACAAAAAGTACCAGCTAAAGTGTTTACAGGGAGAACCATTCCAACGAGCAAGCTGCATCCATTCGGCTGTCAAGCAAGAATCGTAAAGAATCTACCAGCACAACGAGCTCTCAGTGCAAGAACAGCAGGAGATCCGAGATCATATGATGCTGAGGCAGCAAGCCTTTCTGACGTTCAAGTTCAAGACGACGAAATTGGGCGATTTGTAGGCTTCAGTAATCACCCCAATGTTGCTCTAATCTACGTCAAAGATAAGAATGGCAATGAGAGGATTCGCCGAGCACATCATGTAATATTTGATCACTACGGCCTCACTACAAGATCAAATTATCAGCCGCTTCCCCATGAACAACTCCTTCGCACCTTCCATGATCACACTTTTGGACAGGCGTCTGCAACAGATGGGTCATCCCAAAAGTCATCCTCGTTGGGAATTGAGGAGTCACAACTCGATTTCATTGATTCGCCTTTTGACCCTGACGAGTGCGAAACGTTTCAAGTTATTCTACCACCCAAAGGACAATCGATCGGCATTACAGTCGTGACGGACGAGGACTATACTGTCCCAATCTTGCACACTATCTCTCCATCGTCGAATCTATATGATGAAATTCCACTACGACACAACTTTGCATCGAGCTGGGTCGTCCAAATAGAAGAAGAGCATCCCATCACAGCTCAAGGCGTCAAAGATACATTATACGCCCTTCAGAGATCAACGCCGAGGAAAATAGAGATCACGCTCTGCAACATGTCTGATCCTGTAAGATATCATCATCAATCTTACAGAGCAATCTTCGACTCATGCACAGCTCTTCGACACGCTCATATGGCAACGCTGTCAGAGCCTCCAGCATGCCACAACTCAATATTCAAATGCCTCGATTCTGAACACCGAGAGCATTGGATACAAGCTTGCTATTCCCAATTTGAGAAGAATGATGACATCAATTTGTGCACTCAGCCAACGCCAATCGAGGACGTCCCCAAAGATACCAAAATATTGAGGACCGTCATGTCGACTAAAGTCAAAAAGAAAGGCGAAAATCTGTATCAATTCATTGCAAGAATGTGTGCAGACGGCAGCGGCCAAGAGAAAGGGATCGACTTCGAATTCTCGTTCTCAGCAACAACATCAGCACCAGCAGTTCGTATCACTTTGACTTATGCTGCAGCTTTTGGATTGACACTAGCTATCATCGATGTAGTCAATGCCTTCCAGAGCACCATGCTCAAACATGCCGACAGACTGACTATTGCAATGCCACCATTCTACAAACAGTGGTTCGAGAAGAAGTATCCAAGGCACAAATTGAGACAATCTCCATCTGGCAAGTATGTCCTACAACTTCTCAAAGGACTTCAAGGCGACAAAAGCATCGGCAGGAAATGGTATCTACTACTGCAGAGTGTGCTAGAAGCATATGGCTTCATTTCATGCCTTTCTGAGCCAGCTTTGTATGTCTATGAAAATGGTGACATGAAAGCACTTCTCAATACCTCCACCGACGATCTTCTTCTTGCCTTCACGCATGACTCCATATTCCAAGGTCTCTGTGAACACCTTCAGAGATACTTCGACATTACCACCAAGACAGGCGTCATACTCAAATACCTCAACCTGCAAATCATCCAAACAAGTTATGGCATATCCTACGATCAGACGGAGCACATCGAAGACAAAGTTCTCAAGAAATATTTTCCAGCAGATAAGATCGCAGATTCCCATCCAAAACGAGTGCACACCCCATTCCGCACCGACAGCCAATTCGAGATTGACTTACTCGAACAACTTCCAGCAACTGGCAAAGAGCTCAAAGCGTTGGTAGCAAGATATGGAGATACCTACGCAGGCATCCTAGGGTCCATCATGCATCCCTACGTATGGACTCGGCCTGATCTTGGCTTTGCAGTGACAAGACTATCAAAATATACTCATGCTCCAAATGCAGCAGCATTCGCTGGTCTATATCGAATCCTACGGTACTTCTACACGCATCCTCACCGACCAATCATTGTTCCGCGGAAAAAGATAGATGGCTATCATACTCTTCGAGTCGACTTCGACAAGCCAAAGTTCAAGGCAATACAACTACCAAACGGACTGATCATCCTAGTAGACAGCGACCATGCGAGGGATGTCGTATCTCGACGATCATGTCATTGCATTCTAGCACTTATCCTGGGAGTATTAGTGCATTGGAAGATAGCGCAGGATAAATGCGTAGCGATTCACTCGACGGATAGCGAAATCAGAGGAGCATTTGCAGCATCAAAACAAGCTATCTACCTTCAAGAAATTGCAGAGTTCATCGGAATTGATCGCGAACACTGTCGTCCTCTCACGATATTCGAGGACAGTCAACCTTGCATCGATGTTCTCAAGGCCAATACAGTTACCAGTCGAGTCAAGCATATTGCAGTTCCTATCCATTTCATTCATCAGCTCATTTCTCAAGGAAGGATCGACATTCTCAAAATAGATACCAATCTCAACTTGGCTGACTCGGGTACCAAGCCAAATTCTGCACCAGTACACTTCAGGCAGTTCGATCAAGCGATAGGAGTTCGATTCTACCCTCCACCAGAGTCTGAACATTACAAGCTACTCAAGCTTGACAAATTCGTCAAGTCACCATATGACAACTAGAAACTTTTCAACTCAAGACAAGACAATTGATATGGAATCCCCCTCTGCCAACTCACATCTCGCTGACGAAAAACAATACTGTGATGCCACGTACCGATCACCTGCATATAATAATGGTGATGTCTGGCGGCATATGAGAGATGTGTCCTTGAATGAGACGAATACGGCCCAGATATATCAAGTTATCAAGTCAAGTTTTCATGTTTATATTCAATTCAATCTTAGTTTATTCTTCACAGCACTACTACAACTAGAAATGCTGCAAAGAAGGGGAGGAGATGAGGATACCTCACGCTATCTCTCGTAGCTCTCTTTTTAAACTAGATCATAATATTCTCAAACTAATCGTTCGCACGTTCGTAGAACTAGAACCACTCCAAAGGTAGTGTGAACCTCACCTGGTTATGAGCCCTCACGCTCTTGCGTAAGGATTAAGGAATGGTTGTTCTCCTGATTCGGTTGAACCAGGGGTCGCAGGCCGGGGACTCTTCGGACTCGCACCGTGCTGTTAACTGCGCCCGAGCGAAATCGCTCCAACCGCTTTCAAAGCAACAACTTGGTAGCGTATTCTTACAAGATGCGCCGTGTTGGACCAGGGGTTGTAGGCCGGGGACTCTTCGGACTCGCACCGTGCTGTTAACTACGCTTGCTTAGAATCTTAGGATTCAAGCCCAACACCAAACAAATCAAAATATTCATTCAGCGTCACAAACAAAAGCAAATCCAACAAAAGCGAATCAACAAAACAACCATCCAATCAAAGAATCAATCCAATCAATAGTCATCCATCAATAGTCATCCAATCAATTGTCATTCAGAGAAACAATGACACCTTCTGCGAACAAAATCAAACTGAAATGCTGAGATAGAACACACTCTCTCAGCGAAAGAAAAGCAACGACTTGCAAAAGAAGTCAAAATCAACAACACTTGCAAAAGCAAGACACACCTTCCCACACTTGCAAAACCTTCCCACACCTGCAAAAGGAAGGCAAAACTTATCAACACTTGAAAAAGGAGGGCAAAACTTGTCAACACTCGCAAAAGCAAGACAAGTTGCAAGTCAAAATACAGCAGCTTTCAATTCTCGAGAACACTCGAGAAGGAGAGGAAACCAACATAGTTACTCTCAAGAAGGGGAGGAAAGTAACATGCTTACTCTCGAGGAGGGGAGGAAAGTAATAACTTACTCTCGAGGAGGGGAGAAAAGCAAACATAGCAATGCTGCCCCAAAAAGTGAGCAGCTCGCGCCACTAGCTCTAGACGTCACAGAGACATCTCACAAGTCACAAGAACAATATCGACCGTTGGTCAAACTATTGAACCTGCGGAATCAATAATGGATATTCCGCGAAATTCACAGCGTTCAAAATAGAGATAGTGTCTCATTATTAGGCGGGAAGAGATTGCAAGCCAAAGCAACGACGCCTACCCTGCAAAGCGCAAGCGCAGCAAGAAGAGCTCAGAGTTTGCCAAAGAGCATCCCACCCAACCAATCTATTGCTTTCGCAATGGCCAACCCTCCTCCCAACAACCCTTCCACCCCCCTCAACACCCGTGCGGAAGCACTTATCCAAGGCTACGGCATGAACAACCAACGCCGAGATGTTAGACGCGGAGGCGGTCGCTATGGCAACCGCGGCGACGGCATCGACGCCCGTGGACGCCAAGGCCAAGAGGACGTTCAACATCCAAATGACGAACGCCGCAGGCACCAGCCCGGTAACCAACGAACGCACCACCTCCGTCAGGCGGATAACAATGCCCCACCCGGACAACAGTTCGTTCCGACCCGAGCCAATGGAAACGCCGGCTCGACGACTGTCAATGGCACTGCGTCCAACAATCGTGTCACAAGAGCTGCAACTCATCGTGCCCCAATCAATACTACCCGCGACATCGCGAATAGCAACCGCACCGTCGGCGAGGAGACGAAGGGCGACAGTCCAATGCACACACGGTCAGGACTACCATTCCAGATGCGTGACAACCGTGGAGGTGACGCCAGCCGTGGAGACAACAACCGCCGCCGCCACCAGACCAACTCACCATCTTCCACGCATCTCCCTTCGGCACAAGAACGAGATTACACCGTGGCAGCGAACATGTCATCAGCTATGATACGCTCAGAAATGGGCCGTACATCAAATCAACCCTCTTCAGGTCCAACAGATGCAGCGGCATCTTCTGCCCTCGTCAACCGTGATATGACATACAGCAATGACATGGCAAATGACATTCAACGTCAACCTACCAGGCTCGTTGCTCACCGAGGGAACCTTGTACAGAGTGGAGGACAACAAGGTCAAAGCCGTAGCAATGCCTCAGGACGTATCCAACAAGAACAGATTCGTCAAAGCAATGCCACCGCTCCTACCCAACGCGGTAGTAGAACTTCCCACGATCACATCCACATCGCTCGTGTCGATAGAGAACAAGGAGGTATTGCCCAGAGAGGATACGTCGATAGAGAACAAGGAGGTATTGCCCAGAGAGGTGCAGGTGTCGAATCAGTCACCTCCGTCTCCCAAATTCTTCACAACGAAAATAGCATTGCATCCGCATCGCCTCTCCCATCCTACAGACAAGCATTCGACTCAAATCCCGTAGCTGATTCCGTGTTCGATGAAATCAATATTCCACCTATTGAAGATGATTATGGAGTCCGTGTTATGCCTGTGTATGATGATGTAACCTTCTACGACGAAGAGGAACAAGGCGATGGCGTTAGCATTAGTCGAGTTGATACTCGAGTCGGGAACAACCGCCACATGGCCAGGGTTATACGAAACCAAAATGATCGAATCTCAAGCATGGAGAGGAACTTGAATATGTTTGCAGCACAGATCACCAACCAATTGGAGGATATCATCAGTGAAATCAACCAAGGATCCACTCGACATCGTCAGAATGCATCACCCATGCCATCGAATCAGCCTTTACCATCACCAGATCATACTTCTGGAACGATCGATCCACATGAACGAATTCCAGTCCACCTCGCTCCATCCATCGAACATTTTCATGGTCAAGAAATGACGACATCTCCTGTGATGTTCGTCGTAAATGACGAGGTATACTGGAGGTACACCTCCGACATATTCCAAGCAGTGCGAATTATGGAAGTGGAGGCTCCAACGATGATACGTCGACAGCCCGTCTATCATGTAATGCTCTTGAACAATGACCAAGAACATGACGTGCGTCACGATGAACTATTCATATCGTCAAGCCGAGCAAGCATTCTCGATCCTCAAGGTGTGCTCATGGCAAACTCCATCGATCTATCAGCGATGGACAGGATGAATCTGGCAGCGATGGACAATCAAGCTACTCCACGTCAAATCCAACTGTGGTCGGCCATGGACACTAATAACCTCAAGCTCAGCGATCTCATCTCGTCAATGAAGGAAATTACCTTGCCCAGTGATTCGCTGGTAGCTGCAAAGAATGCATATGCACAAATCAGCATGGCTCTACTAGCGGCAACCAGAGGGAAAGTTGATCTACCAACGCTCACCGAACTGTCACCCATGATCAGCATTCGTAGCCTCATGGTACCTCCCACGACGTATCCCAAGTATGCAATAGCCATGTCCTTCTATCAGGCAGTATGCCAAGTGATATCCAACCAGATCTCCAACGAATCATTTGCTAAAGCTGCCCCCAAGGCGAGATCATGCCTACGCACGGTGATCAATGGAGAGAAGGATGGAATCGACCAACTCTATCATCTACTGAAGAATATCTTTCCATTCCTCGGAGCTTTTGGTTTCGACCCAACTGAAGTCATCAATGCTCTTGTTGCTACGGATGGCATGCAAATCGAGGCGTTCATCGAGCAAGCACTTGACATCGAATCTCAACTCAAGCTGGCAGGAGTACCTATTCAGCCCAATCAACTCATCAAACGATTCTTCGCTCAGCTCATGAGATCATCGACTTTTCAGCCACTTCTAGCCACGAAGAATCATATCTTCCAGGAAGAAATGCGGCTTTCAGGCAACAAGCAAGAGTACACTCAAGAGTCAATTTCTTCCCTTAGCAGTTACATCCTTCGAGGAAATCCTCCGACGACAATTGCCATACAAGCCACATCAAACGGTCTACCTCGAGACCTTTCTGTGCTTCCTCCACAACAAAGTCAAAGATCGACTAGATTCAACAAGTCGCCATTCAACAAGAAGATCTACGCCGCAATGGGATCGCTACGTCAAGGTATCATCGAAGATGCAAGAATTGAACATGAAGGCGATGAAGATGATGCTACGGTTTATGATGAAGCGGATGATAAGTTTGATGCTAAGTACTTCACCGAGGAAGGACAACGTGACCTGATATCAACTATCACGCCGATCCTGAAATCGCTCAACATAGATGTGGAGCAGATCCCTGAAGAACTATTCCAAGACCTCATACTTGCAGCAATCTCGGGGATCAGGGATCATGACAAGAATTGCGAGGTATGCAATGGCAGACATGACGCAGATCGATGCAGAGCACGCGGGATCAATTTTTTACACCCAACACTTCGAAAGGCAGTAGAGCAATACAATGCGATACATGGAGATAAGCCAAAAAATCCACCATTGCCTCTAACGCCTCCAACAGCACGATTTGGTGACAAAAAGTTCAAGGCCATGGCGATCACTTCTCTCTCAGTAGAAGACTCCAAGGAAGATCTCGATGCATCTACCCAATCTGACCTTACGGAAGGGAATGGAACAGCCCAAGTCGCTAACGAGCGAGG
>NODE-750-length-11259-cov-5.19591_pt1 | contig 11259 bp, 10 predicted proteins | sample MGYA00139097_ERZ477577 | MGnify/ENA metagenome assembly ERZ477577 | reverse complement strand
GTTGGCATCATTCATTGTTTGTTGATCTCCCTCAATGACAGCAAACATGAAAGCTGTGGACCAACCTAATAGAATGATCCCATTGATGGCTTCAAGACCCGCAAGAATTCTGCTCTCTGAAGCAATGGTGATGTCTCCATAACCTAAAGTAGTAAAGGTTACCAAGGAAAAGTAAAAGGATTTCTCAAAGGTTTCAAATTCAATTTCTGGAAGAATCATATAAGACCCAGCCCATAAGGAAGCTTGAAAAAGATGTATAACTATTAGAAAAATAGTCGTGTAAACCAGCAGACTCAGGCTTTTACTACGAAAATTACGATCAGTTAAATTATGGTGATAATGATCAAATCTTTTGATCAGGTACAATGTCCCAAAACCTTGTACAACGACAGTTAATACTATAAGTAATATTCCAACGACAATAGTTAATAGCATTTCTTTATGAATAAAAATTGAATGCTAAATTTAAGCTTTAAATTATTGAATTCCAATAAATCATTTGAATTAAATAGTTGGTCAAAACTTACTTTTTGATCACGAAATTTGGGAAAATATTATGGATTTGACAATTAATATAGAACTTCCATAAAAACTAATTAACTTCGCATTTCTAAAATAAAAAAGTATGTCGTTAAAAAATGTGCGAAAAGAGGTAATGCAGACTCTGGAAAAGAATGTTGATGTTTTTACTCAAGACTATTTGATCCAGCCGGAAAAAATTTGGCAACCTTCTGACTTTTTACCTAATCCGCAATCTAAAACATTCATTTCCGAAGTTGAAGAAATCAGAGAAATTTCGAAAGACTTGGGTAACGACTTTTGGATAAGTTTGGTTGGTGACATGATCACTGAAGAGGCTTTGCCTACCTATGAATCCTGGCTAATGGATCTTGACGGAATAGATCAGCACGGTGAAAACGGGGATAATGGCTGGGCCAAATGGATAAGAATGTGGACCGCCGAGGAAAACAGACATGGAGACGTCCTAAACAAATACATCTATCTATCCGGGAGGGTCAACATGAGGGAAGTTGAGATCACCACCCAGCATTTGATCGCGGATGGTTTTGATATAGGTACTTCCCGTGATCCATATAAGAATTTTGTGTACACCAGTTTTCAGGAATTAGCCACTTATGTTTCTCATAATAATGTAGCAAAAATTGCGAGAAAGGCCGGAATGAAAAACCTGGGGAAGATGTGTAAAATTATTGCGGGTGATGAAATGAGGCACCACAAAGCGTATACAGAATTCATCAGGCAAATATTTGCCATAGATCCCAGTGAGATGATGATGGCCTATTTTGACATGATGAAATTAAAAATTACTATGCCTGCCATGCATTTAAGAGAATCCTTCGAGAGCAAAGGTGGCTTGTTTGAGAAATTTTCGGAAATAGCGCAAAGAGCCGGAGTGTACACCAGTTTTGATTATGTGGATATCATCAGAAAACTAAATGTCTCGTGGAGTCTGGACAAAATTTCAGGCTTAACGGATGAGGCTGAAAAAGCCCGAGCCTATTTGATGAAATTACCTGAAAGAATGGAGCGCATTGCAGAAAGAATTGTCGTGCCTGATACGAAGCACCAATTCAAATGGATGAACCCTTTGGTATAAAAAAAGGTTGAATCTATTTGATTAAATAAATACCGTCCTGGCGGATATCGATCTTCTTTTGTTTGTATAGATGACCTATTGACCTTTTAAAGGCTTTTTTACTCAGGCCAAGAATTCGTTTGATATCATTCGGATCACTTTTATCAGTAAGCGGTATAAAGTTTTGATGCTCACCTAAGGTGTTAAGAATTACCTGGGTATTTGAAACGATACTTTCCTTATATCCCAACGGTTCAAGTAAAATGTCAATCTTACCATCTTCCCTTACATGCTTTACATAACCTTTAATTTTCTCCCCTAACTTCACTCGCTTATGGAGGTCAGATTTAAAAATCAATCCTTTATATAAATTATTCACGATGACATTGATTCCCAGATCAGATTCCCGGTGAATAATAAGATCAACTTCATCTCCTCTCTCCACATCAATTTCATCAAAGAACACAAATTCATCAGCCCTCTGTGAGCCGAACAGCCTTCCGGTTTCCTCATCCTCAAACACAAAGAGCACATAATACTGCCCCTCCTTCATTTCGCTTATTTGCTCGTCAAATGGCACCAATAAATCAGTGTCCAAACCCCAGTCAACATAAGCGCCTTGGTCATTTACATACTTGACTTTTAAATTGGCAAATTCTTCCATTTGCACCAAAGGAAGTTTTGCACTAACAACAACAGATTTGTCTTTATATATAAAAACATCGATTTCCTCCCCTGTTTTATGGGAATCCTTCACCTGTTCCGCAGCCAAAAAAACCTCTTCATTTTTGTCATCAACAAGATAATATCCGTTTTCCGCTACCCTTGCTATTTTAAGCTTATTTACTTTACCATATTCCATAAGATGGACAAAGGTATCTCTTTTTTTCGAAGGTTCATTTACTAATTAAGGGATGAATCATAAAATATTAGGATATATTTACCAACTCAAAAAATGAGCTTAACTCTTATGAAAACCCTTTATTTTGTCATCATTACTACTTTCTTATTTGTCAAACTTAACGGTCAAACCAGCAATAATTTTGAAATATCATTTAAAAATGCGGTTCATCATGAAGCAGAAATCCATGCGGAATTCAATGAATTAAAGGGAGATGTTCTCTCCATTCGAATGAGCCGAACTTCCCCGGGTCGTTATGCCATTCACGAGTTTGCTAAAAATGTTTATGGCTTAAGCGCTTTTGACGGGAAAGGAAGAAAATTAAACATTCTTCGCTCTGATCCATCTCAATGGGATATTCAAGGACATGATGGCACGGTAAAAGTCGTATATACGCTGTTCGCCAATCACGGCGATGGCACTTACGCTCAAATTGATGAAACGCATGCCCATTTGAACATTCCTGCATCTTTTATTTATGCGCCTGCTTACGCCGACAGACCTGTACAGATCAAATTTAACCCCAGAGTTGATCTGGGATGGAAGGTGGCCACCCAGCTAAAACATTTACATGGCAATACTTATTTTGCAAAAAATCTCGATTATTTTATGGATAGTCCGGTTGAGCTAAGCAACCATCAGACGAAAAGTTTTGAGATACAATCGAATGACAAAACATATACGATCAATTTTGTATTACATCAGGTGCATAATTATGAAGGATTCGATCAGTATTTTGAAAACGTGAAGAAAATAGTTGAACAGGAAATGGCCGTTTATGGCGCACTCCCTGATTTTGATTATGGCTCCTATACTTTTTTAGCCTGTTATGCACCCAATGTGGATGGCGATGGAATGGAGCATAGAAACTCAACGGTTGTAACCGATCTCAACGCATTGGCAGAAGGCGGTTCAGAAGAAAATATAGGAACCGTTGCGCACGAATTTTTTCATGCCTGGAACGTGGAAAGAATAAGACCTGAATCACTCGAACCCTTTAATTATGCTAAGGCCAATATGTCAGGTGAATTATGGTTCGCCGAGGGTTTTACCAGCTACTATACCAGCCTGATCTTATGCCGATCAGGAATCATTTCAAGAGAAAAATATGCGGAAAAATTGGCAGGTAGCCTGAACTATGTATGGAATTCACCTGCGAGAGCATTTTTTAATCCCATAGAAATGAGCTTTCAGGCGCCCTTTGTTGATGCGGCAACATCAGTGGATGAAGTAAACAGAGAAAATACCTTTATCTCATATTATACTTATGGTAATGTAATAGGCCTGGCACTTGATCTTTCCTTGCGAAACCGCGATGAAGATAAAAGCCTCGATGCATTTATGAGTTTGGTCTGGGAATCATATGGTAAAAATGAATTGCCTTATACCTTAGCCAACCTGGAGGATCTTTTAGCCTCCTATGTGAGCCCTTCTTTCAGTAAGAATTTCTTTGATTCCTATATCCGTGCCAGTGAAATGCCAGACTACAAATCGCTCTTATCTTCCGTTGGAATTGAGTTTATGCGTAAACATACAAACGAACCGACATTGGGAGCCTGGATCAAAAACCAGAAGAATAAATGGCGCATTAGCTCCAATCCTGTGAAAAACGGTTCGCTGTATCATGCGGGTCTGGTGAAAGGAGACGAGATCGTATCCATTGATGGAGTCTTGACCAACGATAAATTAAACCCTAATGAATTTATAAAAACCAGGCAACCAGGGACTCAGGTAAAAGTTGTTTATAATCGTTTTGGTGTACAAAAGGAATCTATCGTAACGCTTGAAAAAAATAATAGCTATACAACCTTTTTGAAGAATGATGTCACTAAGGAAATCAGAAAAAGACAAAATTCATGGTTGGATTCTAAATAAGGGCTCATAAGGGGAAACAGCCTTTCTGCTCCAATTAGAATTAAGGACTTTAGCCTTCTAACAAACTTGATTATTGACTATATTTGAAATTGATTACAGCATTAAATTTTTAGTTGATGACAGAAAAAACAAAGATGCTTTCCGGTGAATTATACAATCCAAATGACCGTGAATTAGTTGCTGAAAGACACAAGGCCAGAATTGGCTTTCAAAAGATCAACAGCCTCACGGATGAACACAAAAAAGAAAGGAATAAGCTGTTTCGTGAGCTTATGCCTAATGCCAGAAAAGGGCTGTGGATAGAACCTCCTTTTTATTGTGATTATGGTTATAATATTCACACTGGCAAACATGTATTTTTTAACTTTAATTGCTGCATACTTGATGTGATGCGGGTTGACATCGGCAATCATGTACTCATAGGGCCAAATGTTCAGATCTATACCGCCACTCATCCTTTAGATGCAAAAACCAGAAATTCTTTACTTGAATTTGCCAAACCAGTCAGTATTGGAAACGATGTATGGATTGGAGGCGGTGCAATCATTTGTCCTGGCGTAAGCATTGGTAATGGAGTTGTAATTGGAGCCGGAGCCGTGGTGACCAAATCTGTTCCTGACAATGTCGTCATCGGCGGAAATCCTGCGAAAATTATCAAACAAATAGACGAAACGATTTAGTATTGCAATCCGATATTTAAACCTTAAATTAGCATTTAAACTCTATTTTCAATAACCTGTGAACGTAAATAAAATTTCAGAAAAAATAGTGACCCTTAAATGGGTCATCATTCTGTTTGTGATCATCGGAACCCTGTTTTTGGGAAGTCAGATCAGCAAACTTGCTATAGATGCCGATATCTTGAGCTCTCTTCCGGATGATGATAAAAACGCCTTATTACTTAAACGTATCGGCGAAAAATTTGGAGGAAACAGAATGGGGATCGTAATCCTTGAAACCGATAATATCTATCAAACCAAAGTAATCGAACATGTCAGGGATTTGACTGACACTATAGCTAAAATTGACGGTATTTCTTCTGTATCCAGCCTGAGCAATATCATCAATATCAAAGGGGGTGATATGGGAATTGAGGTCGGCGGTCTGGTGGATGAATATGATCTCCCCGAAACAGAAGAAGATTTTCAGTTATTGAAAACTAACATCGAGTCAAATGCGATGTATAAAGGGTCCATTGTTTCTGAAGACATGACCTCCACACTGATCATTTTTACGCTGGAAGATACTGCCAATGTCAATGAAGTCGCAAGAACCGTGATTGATAAATCCCAGGCCTTACAACTTCCTGAAAAACTATATTATATAGGCTCTCCCATGTTGATCACCTATATTGCTGAGCTTATGAAAAATGATCTTACCAAGCTGCTGCCCCTGGCTTTCCTGCTTATCGCGATCATATTATTCTTAAGTTTCAGGTCAATTAGCGGTGTATTATTACCACTGATCACTGCCGTTATTGCGATTATCTGGACCCTGGGTGTGATGTCACTATTTGGTTATTCCATGTCAATGATCTCCAACAATATTCCAATTATACTGCTTGCAGTTGGAAGTGCCTATACAATTCATGTGGTCAACCGAATCAATGAACTGAAAAGCGCAGATACACCCAATGTGGTGACCACTGCCTTAAATTATGTCATGATTCCCGTTTTCCTTGCTGCCATAACTACCGTAATAGGTTTTGTGTCCTTTATTTTTGGCGCATATCTGGAAATGATCGTTGAGTTTGGGATCTTTACTGCTTTCGGAACTTTCATTGCCTGTTTAATCTCGATATTCTTTGTCCCGGCGGTTATTGAGATCTTTCCCAAAGGCAAAAAAGCGATAAATCCCGATGCCCGTAAAAATGCTTTTATTACAAATTATATTTTGGTGCCCCTTAAGAGTGGCTTATTCAAAAATCCAAAATTGATACTGGGTCTTTGGATATTCTTGCTTGGTGTTAGTGTCATCGGTATATTTTCAATCAAAAGAAGTGTTGATATACAGGAGTATTTTAAAAAAGGGAACCCTACAAGAGAGGCAGAAAGGATTATGGTGGAAAAATTTGGAGGGACCAAACCCGTTTTTATGCTGTTTAAAGGAGATATGCAAAATCCGGAAGTGTTAAAAACGATGATGGCTGCCAGCGCTTATATGGAAAACAGCCCTGATATTTACACCTCCATGTCAGTAGCGAAACTCATTGCTGAGATCAATTTTGCCATCATGGGAGACAGAGAGGTTCCCGAGGAACAGGATATGATAGAACAACTGTGGTTTTTGCTTGATGGAAACGAAACGATGAAGCGTTTTGTAAGTGAAGACCTTACAGAAGGGATTATCATTTCGAAGTTCAAATCACCTGATAATCAGGCCAAAAAAGAATTTGCCGCTTATATGAACCTTTTTATCGAGGAGCACTCAACGGAGGCTTGTGAAATTCAAATTACAGGGATGCCCTTTGTAGATATTACGATGGACAGAAGTCTTATAAATAGTCAATTGGGAAGTATTTCAATCGCCATCATATTTGTGATCTTCATTGTAGGGTTTATGTTTAGGTCAGCCCGGAACGGTCTCTTCGCTACCATACCAATAATTGCGGCAATTATCATCTTATTCGGCGTAATGGGTCTTACCGGTATCTCTTTGAACATTGCTACCGTTTTAGTAGCTAGTGTGGCCCTGGGAATTGGAATTGATTATTCTATTCATATTATATCGCATTTTAATGACTCTTTTAAGAAACACAATGATGCGCTAAAAGCGATTGACGATGCGATATTGATAAGTGGCAAGGCCATCGTGATCAATGTGATCTCTGTTTCAGTGGGCTTTTTAGTGCTCGTATTTTCCGACATGGTGCCCTTACAATATTTTGGCATATTGATTGCATTGAGTATGGTCAGTTCAAGTCTTGGAGCAATCACCTTACTTCCATCGATATTAATATTGCTAAACAAAAAAAAACAGACAACAAAATAATTTAGATATGAACAAGATCAAGACACTATTGTTACCAATACTATTCATTGCCTGCATTGCTCCTATGAAGGCGCAAAGTGCTGCCTCCATTCTAAGATCAATGGATGATCTTATGTCAGCCCCAAAAGATAAATCGGCAATTGTCAAGATGGTCCTTACCGACAAATCCGGAAAGGAGAAAATTAGAGAGGCGGAGATGAAACAAAAAGGACGTTATAACAAATTGTACAGATACACAAGTCCCGAAAAACAAGTAGGAACCGCCACTTTGTCGCTGCCAGATGATATTATTTGGTATTTTATGCCTGCGCTGAACAAGGCCATTAAAGTGACACTTCTGAGTAAAAGCCAGGCTTTTACAGGAACAGATTTCTCTTATGAAGATATGAGTGGGAGTTCGTATGACGATAGATTTACACCCTCCATATTGGAATCACCTGACCCTGATATTTACCAGTTGGCCCTAATGCCTAAATCGATGAAATCAAGCTATTCCAAAATCATTGTATACATTGATAAAACGCATTTCTATCCTGTTAGAATGGAATACTTTGATGATGATAAAGTCTATTTTAAAAATGCGACATATAAGTACAAGAAGAAAGGAAAGTACTGGTACGCAGAAGAAGTCCTTATGACCAATATTAAAAAGGATCATTCTACTAAGATACTACTTACTGAAATTGAATTTGACACAGGAATAAGCGATGATGTGTTTACAGTTGAAAACCTCAAGCCAAAACAAGAATGATGTTCAATTATTTAGCATATCATATGTTTTGCCATGGTATTTTTCATCCTTAAGCGCCTCCCGAAGTCCCTTCAAGGTATAAAAAGGCGAATCGCTTACAAACATATTGGCTACCCAGGCTTTTATTGAGCCTCCGGGATCTATCTGCATTTGGAAATCAACCTCGATTTCACCCGATGGCAGTTCCACTATTTCCCAGAATCCATAACCATCCATTCTGACATAATCATTATCAGCAAACATGCCATTATCCAGTAAATCAATTTTAACGAGTAAAGTCTTTGTTTTTGTGTCCCAGCTTATCTTATTGACGTAAATTCCATCACGGTCTTTATAGGGCCAAGGGGCTTTTGCTACGGCGTAATACATCTGGATTGTATCTCCTTTTCGTTCGATCAATTCTGACCTGGACAAATTATGGCCCCATACTTTTAAGGCGTCTATGTCATACAGCACGGACAACACATCACTGACCTTGCCTTTGATAATCGTTGTGCCCTTAAACTCTTTGAAGGACATAACCGTATTGGTTCTTGTAAAAACCTTAATCCCATCTTTGTCTTTTACCTCAACCCAATTATCCTGAGATTTGACGGGCAAGGTAAAACTCAATACAAGTGTGATAAATAAAATATGTTTATAGGTGTTCTGCATCTTTTGAAATTTCTATATGACCTGGTAATTTATAATTCCATTTACTCATGGCAAACCCCCATTCTCTGTTTATTTTTTCAATTAAATCTGCTGTGAGTATATGTTTATTCTTTTTATAGCTTTTCATTTTATTTACATACGTTTTGAATCTTGTCTCAGCCGGATCATAACCCGGCAAACTCAAATCCTCATATATTTTTCTGATGATCTCTAACGGGTGTTTTTCCAGTTCATCAAAAGAAATTTCAATAAGATTTCCCTTTGGTATCAGGTCCTTTTGTTTTAAGTAATCCTGCATCAGGTCTTTGTACAATTGAAATATAGCATCATCAAGCTTATCTTTACCAATACTTTGCAACTGTAAATGAGGCATCATTTTAGTAAAAAAATGATGGGTCGATAAATAGACTTCTATGGGGTTTCTGTGAATGTGAATAAATCTGGCATTGGGGAACATTTCCAATAAAACTTTTACCCTTGCCGTGTTGGGTGGGTTTTTGGACAGATACCTCTCTTTACCGGTGTTTTTCAAGGCCTTTTTAATCAATAACTTATAATCTTCTTTCCAAGATTCAAGTTTCTTTTCGTCTATGCCTATAAACCGGATAAAAGAGTCATAAAAACTTTTAATATGACGTGGAAACATCCAGAAATAATAAAAACTAATGGGCGTTTTGTCTCCCAATGCAAATTCTTCCTCCTGGGGTAAGGTTGTCCCCAGCGTCACATTGTCTCCTTTTCTTGTCCCGGGAATCAGGATCCTGGCGAAACCTTCAAATAAAAACCGGCCTGCCTTATTGAACAATGTATCCGGGAAAACACTTTGATAAGTTGTAGCATACCCCATCTGAGGGTCCTGGCACAATAAATTATGAAGATGGGTTGTTCCGCTCCTCCAATGACCTAAAATAAACACAGGATCCTTCTCAATTGATGCTGTCTTAAATCTCTTGTTGATAAATAGTTTTTCATAGAGTCGGAAAGGGAAGTTAATCAGATTGATCAACAAGGTTAAAATTGTTCTCAATAAAAATTGAAACGAAATCCTATATTTTCCAAATAAAAAAAGTAAAACGCCGAAAGAATAACCCACGGCAGGAGGCAATAGAAATCCCTTTTTATTACTACTGTTCATTACGATTAATTCGTGGATTTTTATTTAAATGAAATGGAAACAAAGCAGCATAAAACCAGATGCAATTCATCTCATATTGAATGCTTAAAAATAAGTATTAAAAGCCATTTAGACCCTAAGTTTTTCAATTATTTAATCATTGGAAATTGAAGGTTTTACAAGATAAAATGCGGCATTTTACATTGTTAAACCTATTTTTTGATAAGCTTTTTGGTCACTGAATATTGATCCGAATGTATCTTGACCATGTAAATTCCTGAATTCAATTGCCTTACATCAATTCTGGAAAAATTACCCCGAACCTCTTTCACCAGCTCCCCCAACAAACTATAAACCTGCACAGCGGTAATAGGAAGGTTGGACCTAATGGTTAAATAATTCTGAACGGGATTTGGAAACATTTGAACAGCGTCATTGAAAACAAAATTATCCATGACAACTGCCTCATTTCCACTTTGCTCATTAGAATTACTCTGACTATAAGTAGCAGAAACACCTAAGCACAAAAAGAAAATTAAAAGTGTAATGTAATTTTTCATCATAGATCATTCTTTTACGAAGTCAAATGCAAAATTACCAATTATGCGCCTTTTTATCTAAAGAAGCGTCAATAATTTATTAACCGTTTCAATCGTTAATAAATTTATTTTGTTCAAAAAAAAAACGGAGCCGTAAAAGCTCCGTTTTCTAAATGGATCAAAGATCCTATATATAATCTTGTTTATGAAAACTCACATATCTCCAAATCATCTGGATCTTCGGTCGTCTTTTGCAACGGAATTAGTTCAGTGTCATCTAATTCACCATCTTCATAGTATTCAGACTTAACGGTAAGAATATTTCCTGAAATCGTTAAGGTTAAAATAGTATACTCAGTGGAACTCTCATCCACTCTTAACTTTAAGGTGCTTTCTGTGTTCTCAAGTATTTCAACTTCAACACCCTCATCCTGAATACTTTGATATACATAACATACATCCTCTCCAAAAGACACCCAAAGTTCCAAAGGATTTGATGCACTATTGTTAATTTGCGCGAAAATATTAGCACCGCTTTGAGAAATTTTCCAGACGGTTCCTCCGTTTTTCTCTAGGAAGGTATCTGCATCATCCCCATCATCACTACATGAAAATAAAGAAAAAACCAGCATTATCGATAATGCAATAGTCTTAAATTTTAAGAAATTTGTCTTCATAATTTTTTATTTGATTTAATTAGATTTCTTTCATAACGTAATATATTCAATTAAATTGTCTGTAATTCTGAAACTTAAATAAGATTAACATACTGACTTATTGTCATTTCAACGCGCTTCGGTTAACTGACTTCCGATATTAGACTAGTCAATCATATGA
>NODE-749-length-11274-cov-8.6013_pt1 | contig 11274 bp, 8 predicted proteins | sample MGYA00139097_ERZ477577 | MGnify/ENA metagenome assembly ERZ477577 | reverse complement strand
AAAAGAGCAAGACGAAATAAAGCGCCGCAATGACGTATTACAAAGTCTGGCAAGATCTGAAATAAAATCCCTTCTTTTTGAAGGGGGAGACACCTCGGTAACAAGTGAGAGAATCAATCAATGGGCAGCAGAGGCAGAGAATTATTCAGACGCCCAAATAAGCGCCTATTTGGGGGCAGCAGAAGCCTATGATGACTACCTGGAATCACAGCGGATCGAAACCAACTCGTGACATTTGACACCTGACATATGACCCGGACATCGTTTATCATTTTTGCTAGTCGTGTTTATCTCTCTAGCCAGAAGGGTGCCGCCCGTGAAGAAATTGCTTGCCTGTGTAACCTTGCTTGCGTTGTTGGTCGCCTGCTCACCTGGTGCACCGTCAGAGGGTGACATACAGACCGCTATAGCGCAGACCGCCGAGGCCATCGCTGAAGTTGCGCCAACAAACACAGCAGTTCCAACAGAAACCCCAACGCCAGTGCCCACAAAAACAATTAGACCAATTGACACATTACCGCCGCCAACAAATACACCGTCACCGACAAAAACGCCAACGCCAACTGCAACGCCAGAACCTACAAAGACCCCCGAAGTAAAAATCCCAATACCTGATATTCCAGACGGATTTGAAGAATATCAATTGATTGCTTCGGATGTTGTCATTGCGATTCCCGAAACAGCGGAAATAGTTAGCGAGAATCGCAGATCAGTCTTGTTTGCACAGGGGCTAAGTACGTGGATTGTGACTGATTGGGGCGACGTGAACCAACTGTTTGAATATCCCATTGAAGATGCATTGAGCGATCAGAAAATTCAAGAGGATTGGCTAAAGGAACTTATTCTGGATCTGGGACATGAATCAGATTCGATTGTGTTCTCTGCTACGTATGAGGTTCCTGTTAAATTGGAGGAAGGGGCAGCGCCATTAACGTTAACCAGTGTAATGGCGATCAGAACAGACTCTGCCGGCAAGCAATCGGCAGTAGCGGCACATTGGTTTCCAGCGGGGGATACAGGGGTGGTGGTTTCCTACGAGCACTTCGGGCCCGGTGGCGATCTAATACTAGACGATACAAAAATCACCGTCGCGCTTATGCTATATGGCGTTCGCAGAAACTTTAATTCTAGCTCGCATGCGGATTCCCCAGGCCCACCAACGCACCCTGACACAGCTGGGGCACTGTTGCAAGCCAATGGTAGCGGCGACACAGTAACGGATTCATTCATGTTGCAAGATGATTGCAGCAAGTTCGTTGCCGATTGGACTGCTTACAGCAACGACGAGATCAACCAACTGCACATCATGGCAGTCAATGAAGACAACGAACAAATAACGTACCTTGTTACAGCAGACGATTTTGGGAGTTCGGCAAGTGGTGTGGATGGGGGACCACTTCCAAAAGGCAAGTACTACCTGAAAATCAGAGAAGTAAATGCAAGATGGGAAGTGGCAGTAAGGTGCGCGCCATAGCTTACTTTAATGGGCATTATAACAAGTATGTCACAGGGGCGTCGCTCCCGTTTCGGCACTATTTAGCATGGTTGTGACGCCCAAAAACGATGCAGATCTGCAACAAAAAATCTGTACAAATCCATAACAGAGTTATACAAATTGGTTTACATAATGTTTTATTTATTCAGGGGTGCTAGACACCTTGAAAATCTTAAAACGGCTTAGAAACGCCGTTTTTTCATTTATGTCTAGTTGGTGCCGGCAGCGCGTGGCCGTGGTAGTTGACTGATCAAAAACGCCATACTTTGCATAGTTAATCGTAAAGTATGGCGCGTCGTGTTTACTCTGCCATTGCAGGGGCTAAGATCTCTTCAATCATTGGCATCTCAGAAGGCAAATGATCGGCGTCGATTCCCAATGCAGCGCCGATGCCTGCCCGTGATCTGTCGCCATCGGGTAACAGGTAAGCGGCCTTGCTAATCGTTACGTCTGCCTGAATAAGATCGGTTTTCGCCGTGGCCTCTTCTGTGAGTAGGTGCCCTGGCGTCACGACCTGGCGCAGATCTTCAAGGCTCTGCTCGTAAGTATGAACCACCAACGGATTGTAAGATGGATCTGCGTTCCACACGTTGGCGGCCTTTTTCAGAGCTATGAACTGCAATGCCCGATCCTCTGAGTTGGCGGCGTCCTGAAGATAGTCCACAAGGCCTGAAGGATTGCCTTGTAAGGCCTCTAGATCGTCGGCTACAAGATGCAGAAGGGTGTCTGCCCGTGCCAATTCTTCGTCGGTGAGCCAATTGTACTGAAGCCTGTCTGTGCGCTGCAGGACGGCGTTGGCGTCTGCCTTGCGCTGCTCTGCATCGGCAACGATGCCGCGCAAGGCGTCGTGGTAGTTGGCAATGTATTCTGCGTGTTTTTGTTCGTGCAGCTCGTCGCCGTTCACCTTAAGCATATCCCCTGTTGGCGCGAAAAAATGGTATAATGATTCCAGGTTTTTTTTTAGTTCGTTCTGTGCGTTTTCGATTTCTTTTGTCATAAAAATAAGCTCCCAAATTCTAGTTTCAAACCTTTGCCAGATATACAGACGGAATAGTCAAGTCAGGGGTGCCCCTATGCCGGTTGCTCTGCCTCTTTGACGCGCCATGCCAATGTAATGTCACGCCAGGCCTGCCAGTTCCAATGCATAACTAAGGCAGCGCCGTCGCCGTCGATAGGCCCGAAAAATGTCAATATCGTGGCAGAGGCATCGTCAATATTCAGATGCATTAAGTCATCTGCAAGGCCCTGCCCCAACACAGTCACGCCATCGGCGGCCAGTATCGTGCCATGTAAGATTGGTGCCCCTGCCCGCTGCCCTTCCAACGTCGCCAATCGTGCGTATCTTGTCTTACGTGCCATGTGTTACCGATCCTCTAAGATGGCCTGCTCTAAGGCCGCTATGCGCTCTTCCAGCTCGACAACATCGCGCCATTGCCTTGCCTCTGCCAGGAACACGCGGGCAGCATTGACACGGCTTGATGCCTTCTCTGTGGTGTCCGTGGCAACGTCGATAAGGACACCGATAGCGGCGTTGACGTTGCCTGCAAATAGTCGGATGGCGTCTGTCGTGGCGGCGTCCTGCTGTCGTGTCAATTCTGCCCTGAAGGCAGGCAGCGCCAGGTACCTGTAGATCGTCGCCGTCGAGACGCCGGCTACCCCTGCGGCCTCTTCGTGGGTGCGATGGGTGATCAGCGCCGTGACGGCTTTACGTTGCTTCAGGGGCAGTACAGACGGCTCTGAGGCCTGCCCGGTGTTGGTCTTTGTTGGTGTCATGATATACATAGTTTCCTTGCGTGTAGCCAATGACTATGCGAATAGTATAGCATATTTCCCCTAAGGGTGTTTACATGGCGCTACAAAATTTTCAGCGCGTTTAATCCCTATCATTGGGCTAAGATCCACACGTTAGCGCCCTCTAAACGTGTCTTTGTGCACACGTTGATCACAAGGCTACTACCTGCCCTATACATGGCGTCCCTGCCCTTGTTCGTTGCCTTATGCGCTGCCTTCTCGTTATCAAAGTAAAGCTTCTGTTTAACGTGGCCCTGCCTGTGGGTGTTGCTTACAAGGCTATCCTTCAGTTGCTTATTGATCTTTGACTTGCGTCCCGATCTGGCCTTCTCATAAGGCGATACGTAGTTGCTTGGCAGTTGAGCCGTTAAGACTTCCCTGCCCTTGATACGTCGCTTTCGCGTGTACTTGTAATTGTCTGCCTCTGTTTCTGGAATGATGACTATGTTCAATTGTCGCTTTGTCGCCGTCGTGGCGTCGTAGGCGCGCTGTGTACTATTGGGCACTCCGAAGGCATCCCTTAAGGTGTTACGCGCTATTGGCTTTGCCTTGCGGCGTCCTGCGTGGACTGTGGCCCAAAAAGCCGCCCGTGCCCGTTTCTGCCCGTGCAGCAAGTCATCAATAGGCACGGCGACGTTGGCACCTCTAAGCTTATCGACGCCGAAATTGGCAGAGGTCTTGACTGCCCCAAACAGGAATATCCTGTCGTTGTCTAAGTGCCAAGTCACGCCGTCGCCTTCACGAAGTACCTGCCCGAAGCGTTGCCGCGTCATAGCGTAAAGTTCAGAGGCTTTGTCACAAAAGATAGCTTGTGCCTCTGTCCGTGAAACGACGCCCCTGCCCTGTGGATCTATGTATCTGAATAGGTACCATGCCCTGCCCAGTACACTGTTTCTACGCAGAAAAGCGACGTTTAACGATGGATAGGTACTAACTACCTTAGAGGCATCTATAGGCGTCTCTATGGGTGCCTGACAGGCCTCTAATGGCGTCTCTGTTGGTGTCTCTGTTGGGGTGCCACGCTCTGCCCGTGCCCGCTTATACCATTGGGGCAACTCTGCGGCGTTGGCCTCTTCGATTGCGCCAATCTCTGCGGATAGGACTTCCCATGCCTTAAGGATCTTGTCATCTCGTTTATATGACTTGCCGCCAGATGCCACACGCAGGATCACAGGATAGCGACGTAAAGCCTTATCAGCTCTGCCTTTTAATCCCTTCCATTCTGCGTATTTGTCAGTCATCCAACTATTTCCTAGTTGGTGCTAACCTGAAGGGTGTTGATTTTCGGTGCCGTTGGGGTTAAGATTGAGTTTGCGAAGACTGCAATCTAAATTTCCGTTGGCAATCGGTTCTTTAGGTTAGCACCAGGGGCACCGCAAGGTGCCCTTTTTCTTTGTCTGTTAAATGCCCCTTGCCTACCCTAATCGAGCAGATCAACAAGAGGCTCGACACAAATGTACGTTGATAGTGTACCGATCGCCCGCTGATTTTTCAACACGCCCCACGACGATAAAACATTAGGCGGCTATCACAGAGCGTCAAAACGTCCAATTTTGCCCGCTTTCGGTGCATCTCTATAGCGTTCTAAAATGCACACGATCTGCGGCATATCCTTAAAGTTTCAACTTCGTGACAAGTTCGTTTTGGAACGAAAATGTTACGCTATGAACTAGACTTCTCTGCCCGATGCCATGCCACACGGCACCTGTCATTGCAGAACTTGCGTGATCTTCTGCTGCCCGTTGGCAATCGCTGGCCGCAGCGCAGGCAATGCGTTCTGCGGCGTTTTCGGCGCTGCCTTACTTCTGCCCGTTTTCCTGAAAAGGGACAGGGGCAACCTCTTCGTTTTGATACGAAAACCTTTGCCTTAAGTATGTGTCTGCGTCTGCCTTGCCTTGCGCCGTGGCCTGCGTTGGCAGATCTCTGCGGATGGCGTCGAGCGTCTGCTGAAGAGCTGCATAGGTTGCTTCTCTGTTGGCAGCAAAGGCAGCGGCGTTCTGCATTGCCCGTATCTCTGCGGCTTGGCTATTCGCCGTGTTGGACGCAGCGCCGATCCTGTAAATATGGCCTGCGGCGAAATTGCCGCCAATGCCAATAATGATCAACATGCCGCCGATAAGTGACACGGCCTCTGTCGCCGTGGCGTCAAGATTTATCAAGTCACTGTTGAGCGCAAAGAAAACACAGGTAACACAGAGGCCGCCTATCATGGCCGCCCATGACGCGATATTGGCGACTGCTAATTGTTGCGCCGTGTCTGCGTCGTTGGAACGCAACCACGCCCAAACAAGGGCAGCGCCTTCGTAACAGATGACACCCACAAGGGCAGAGATCCACGGCGACAAATCGCCTGCCAGAAATGTAAAGGCATCGGCGGCATACCTGAAGAAAAACGCCGCAGAGGTTAGGGCAGACAAGGCCACAAGGATGCCGCCAAAAATAACGGCGACTGCCTTACTAGTAACGGGTTTTGGGTTATCTATTGAATCAAACGTAGGGAAGGGGTTATTATTCGCCATCGTTAGTACCTCCAGTACTAATGGTCACGCCGTGGGGTGTTTGTGCATCGCCACGGCAATTTTTATTTCTGCCAGTATAAGCGATATGTAATCCGCTGGCAATTATCTTTAGCTATGGCGTAGCTAATTTGCCTCAGGTTTACCTCATTCACCCTTCGTGCATGTTTTAGCCACTTGAGTACACTAACCCTATGCTTACCGTAAAACAGGCCTCAGAATTATTGGGAATAAGCAACACGACCCTTAGAGATCGTGGGGCAGAGTATGAAAAGTACCTATCTGATTCTGCCAATCCCGGCAAAGGCAACGAGCGCCGATACACTGAAGGCGACATTGCTACCCTCAGGACAATTGGCGTCCTGAAGAAACAGAAGGCACCTGAAGAGGATCTGTTAGAGGCCCTGGAACAAGGCGCCAAACTAGAACCCGAAGATGCGCCGCTGGTTCCTGCCAGGTCATCAAAGCAGGTTCCTGCCAGGTCAACAAAAGCAGAAGGGAAGGCCCTAACTGTAAGCGATGCCTTCACAGATGCATTGGCGGCCTACGAGACGCAGATCGGCAAACTGCAAGATAAGAACGATAGGTTGCACGATAAGCTATTAGAGGCCACAGAACGCGCCGCACGGGCAGAGACAAAGTTAGAGGCCGTGGGCATCATAAATGAGGCAACGGCGTCCACAGGCAGCGCCGCAGAGGCACCCACGGGCAGCGACACGGGGCAGGGGTGGCGTAAACGATTGGCAGATTGGATTGCCCCAAAAACCACGAAATAGCCAACGGTTCAAGGAAACAAAGCCGATTGATTGACGGCACCTGTTACGAGTGTCACAACTTCACATAAAGCCATACTTGAGATAATGTATCATAGTTGAGCTATGGTTTTTTGTCGTCGCGTCCCTGTGACGCTCTGCCAGTTTCACCCATAGTCTAGTATGGGTAAGTGCCTGCAAAAAGTGCCAGAAATGGGGTGTTTTTTCCATAAGCAAAACTTATGGGGCGTTGGATTAAATAAGTGAAAGTATGGGTGTTATGTAAGGTTTGTGCAGCAGATGCCCGATACCTACTTTTCAGCAGAGACGCTTAGAGACGGCGTTCTAAGATTTATGTCTAGTTGGTGCCGGCGGCGGCGCAATATGCCCGCGCCGCTAAGCTAGGGCTTGAGGCGCAGAATCACGCCGCAGAAGTGAAGCTAAACGCAGAACGGAAGGCGGGGGAATTACTAGGGGGACTGGAACGGGCTTCACACAACAGGGGCAACCAACACAAACAGGCTACGTCCCAGGATGGGGCGCAGCCAAGCGAATACCGCCAAGCCCTTGACGATGCAGACGTTGCCAAAAGCACCGCTAACCGCTGGCAAACGATAGCCAAGTTGCCAGATGAAAAGTTTCATTCTTACATTGAAGGGGCTAGGATCTCTTCGATCGTTGGCATCTCTTCAGGCAAATTATCGGCGTCGATTCCCAATGCAGCGCCGATGCCTGCCCGTGATCTGTCGCCATCCGGTAACAAATAAGCGGCCTTGCTAATCGTTACGTCTGCCTGAATAAGATCGGCTTTCGCCGTGGCCTCTTCTGTGAGTAGGTGCCCTGGCGTCACGACCTGGCGCAGATCTTCAAGGCTCTGCTCGTAAGTATGAACCACCAACGGATTGTAAGATGGATCTGCGTTCCACACGTTGGCGGCCTTTTTCAGAGCTATGAACTGCAATGCCCGATCCTCTGAGTTGGCGGCGTCCTGAAGATAGTCCACAAGGCCTGAAGGATTGCCTTGTAAGGCCTCTAGATCGTCGGCTACAAGATGCAGAAGGGTGTCTGCCCGTGCCAATTCTTCGTCGGTGAGCCAATTGTACTGAAGCCTGTCTGTGCGCTGCAGGACGGCGTTGGCGTCTGCCTTGCGCTGCTCTGCATCGGCAACGATGCCGCGCAAGGCGTCGTGGTAGTTGGCAATGTATTCTGCGTGTTTTTGTTCGTGCAGCTCGTCGCCGTTCACCTTAAGCATATCCCCTGTTGGCGCGAAAAAATGGTATAATGATTCCAGGTTTTTTTTTAGTTCGTTCTGTGCGTTTTCGATTTCTTTTGTCATAAAAATAAGCTCCCAAATTCTAGTTTCAAACCTTTGCCAGATATACAGACGGAATAGTCAAGTCAGGGGTGCCCCTATGCCGGTTGCTCTGCCTCTTTGACGCGCCATGCCAATGTAATGTCACGCCAGGCCTGCCAGTTCCAATGCATAACTAAGGCAGCGCCGTCGCCGTCGATAGGCCCGAAAAATGTCAATATCGTGGCAGAGGCATCGTCAATATTCAGATGCATTAAGTCATCTGCAAGGCCCTGCCCCAACACAGTCACGCCATCGGCGGCCAGTATCGTGCCATGTAAGATTGGTGCCCCTGCCCGCTGCCCTTCCAACGTCGCCAATCGTGCGTATCTTGTCTTACGTGCCATGTGTTACCGATCCTCTAAGATGGCCTGCTCTAAGGCCGCTATGCGCTCTTCCAGCTCGACAACATCGCGCCATTGCCTTGCCTCTGCCAGGAACACGCGGGCAGCATTGACACGGCTTGATGCCTTCTCTGTGGTGTCCGTGGCAACGTCGATAAGGACACCGATAGCGGCGTTGACGTTGCCTGCAAATAGTCGGATGGCGTCTGTCGTGGCGGCGTCCTGCTGTCGTGTCAATTCTGCCCTGAAGGCAGGCAGCGCCAGGTACCTGTAGATCGTCGCCGTCGAGACGCCGGCTACCCCTGCGGCCTCTTCGTGGGTGCGATGGGTGATCAGCGCCGTGACGGCTTTACGTTGCTTCAGGGGCAGTACAGACGGCTCTGAGGCCTGCCCGGTGTTGGTCTTTGTTGGTGTCATGATATACATAGTTTCCTTGCGTGTAGCCAATGACTATGCGAATAGTATAGCATATTTCCCCTAAGGGTGTTTACATGGCGCTACAAAATTTTCAGCGCGTTTAATCCCTATCATTGGGCTAAGATCCACACGTTAGCGCCCTCTAAACGTGTCTTTGTGCACACGTTGATCACAAGGCTACTACCTGCCCTATACATGGCGTCCCTGCCCTTGTTCGTTGCCTTATGCGCTGCCTTCTCGTTATCAAAGTAAAGCTTCTGTTTAACGTGGCCCTGCCTGTGGGTGTTGCTTACAAGGCTATCCTTCAGTTGCTTATTGATCTTTGACTTGCGTCCCGATCTGGCCTTCTCATAAGGCGATACGTAGTTGCTTGGCAGTTGAGCCGTTAAGACTTCCCTGCCCTTGATACGTCGCTTTCGCGTGTACTTGTAATTGTCTGCCTCTGTTTCTGGAATGATGACTATGTTCAATTGTCGCTTTGTCGCCGTCGTGGCGTCGTAGGCGCGCTGTGTACTATTGGGCACTCCGAAGGCATCCCTTAAGGTGTTACGCGCTATTGGCTTTGCCTTGCGGCGTCCTGCGTGGACTGTGGCCCAAAAAGCCGCCCGTGCCCGTTTCTGCCCGTGCAGCAAGTCATCAATAGGCACGGCGACGTTGGCACCTCTAAGCTTATCGACGCCGAAATTGGCAGAGGTCTTGACTGCCCCAAACAGGAATATCCTGTCGTTGTCTAAGTGCCAAGTCACGCCGTCGCCTTCACGAAGTACCTGCCCGAAGCGTTGCCGCGTCATAGCGTAAAGTTCAGAGGCTTTGTCACAAAAGATAGCTTGTGCCTCTGTCCGTGAAACGACGCCCCTGCCCTGTGGATCTATGTATCTGAATAGGTACCATGCCCTGCCCAGTACACTGTTTCTACGCAGAAAAGCGACGTTTAACGATGGATAGGTACTAACTACCTTAGAGGCATCTATAGGCGTCTCTATGGGTGCCTGACAGGCCTCTAATGGCGTCTCTGTTGGTGTCTCTGTTGGGGTGCCACGCTCTGCCCGTGCCCGCTTATACCATTGGGGCAACTCTGCGGCGTTGGCCTCTTCGATTGCGCCAATCTCTGCGGATAGGACTTCCCATGCCTTAAGGATCTTGTCATCTCGTTTATATGACTTGCCGCCAGATGCCACACGCAGGATCACAGGATAGCGACGTAAAGCCTTATCAGCTCTGCCTTTTAATCCCTTCCATTCTGCGTATTTGTCAGTCATCCAACTATTTCCTAGTTGGTGCTAACCTGAAGGGTGTTGATTTTCGGTGCCGTTGGGGTTAAGATTGAGTTTGCGAAGACTGCAATCTAAATTTCCGTTGGCAATCGGTTCTTTAGGTTAGCACCAGGGGCACCGCAAGGTGCCCTTTTTCTTTGTCTGTTAAATGCCCCTTGCCTACCCTAATCGAGCAGATCAACAAGAGGCTCGACACAAATGTACGTTGATAGTGTACCGATCGCCCGCTGATTTTTCAACACGCCCCACGACGATAAAACATTAGGCGGCTATCACAGAGCGTCAAAACGTCCAATTTTGCCCGCTTTCGGTGCATCTCTATAGCGTTCTAAAATGCACACGATCTGCGGCATATCCTTAAAGTTTCAACTTCGTGACAAGTTCGTTTTGGAACGAAAATGTTACGCTATGAACTAGACTTCTCTGCCCGATGCCATGCCACACGGCACCTGTCATTGCAGAACTTGCGTGATCTTCTGCTGCCCGTTGGCAATCGCTGGCCGCAGCGCAGGCAATGCGTTCTGCGGCGTTTTCGGCGCTGCCTTACTTCTGCCCGTTTTCCTGAAAAGGGACAGGGGCAACCTCTTCGTTTTGATACGAAAACCTTTGCCTTAAGTATGTGTCTGCGTCTGCCTTGCCTTGCGCCGTGGCCTGCGTTGGCAGATCTCTGCGGATGGCGTCGAGCGTCTGCTGAAGAGCTGCATAGGTTGCTTCTCTGTTGGCAGCAAAGGCAGCGGCGTTCTGCATTGCCCGTATCTCTGCGGCTTGGCTATTCGCCGTGTTGGACGCAGCGCCGATCCTGTAAATATGGCCTGCGGCGAAATTGCCGCCAATGCCAATAATGATCAACATGCCGCCGATAAGTGACACGGCCTCTGTCGCCGTGGCGTCAAGATTTATCAAGTCACTGTTGAGCGCAAAGAAAACACAGGTAACACAGAGGCCGCCTATCATGGCCGCCCATGACGCGATATTGGCGACTGCTAATTGTTGCGCCGTGTCTGCGTCGTTGGAACGCAACCACGCCCAAACAAGGGCAGCGCCTTCGTAACAGATGACACCCACAAGGGCAGAGATCCACGGCGACAAATCGCCTGCCAGAAATGTAAAGGCATCGGCGGCATACCTGAAGAAAAACGCCGCAGAGGTTAGGGCAGACAAGGCCACAAGGATGCCGCCAAAAATAACGGCGACTGCCTTACTAGTAACGGGTTTTGGGTTATCTATTGAATCAAACGTAGGGAAGGGGTTATTATTCGCCATCGTTAGTACCTCCAGTACTAATGGTCACGCCGTGGGGTGTTTGTGCATCGCCACGGCAATTTTTATTTCTG
>NODE-748-length-11287-cov-10.0319_pt1 | contig 11287 bp, 8 predicted proteins | sample MGYA00139097_ERZ477577 | MGnify/ENA metagenome assembly ERZ477577 | reverse complement strand
CCCCTGCTCAAGATCAATTGCGAACTTCAGAGTATTTAAAACTTTAACATCATGTCCGCGTTGCTCTGCCGCTTCTCGAAGTCGTCGTGTGCTGTAGCTTTGTGGGCTGCAGGAGAGGATAGCAAGTTTCATATGTTTCCCTTTTTCTAGGATTCAGACGCAAAATTTAGGCGTCAGCTTATTTCTTTCTCTGCCTTTTGGGCCTTCCACCATAATAAGACTTACCGCCATCAACAAGGAAGCGTCCCCTGAATGCCTCACGGCCAAGCAACATTCTAAAGCCCATGTTATCACGACTTGCAAGTGTCAGTTCTACGGGCCAGACCGTACCAAGCAATTCAATATCAGTCACGATTACCGGCCTCATTTTTGCCACTCCACTGGAACTTTTGACGGACCTGAACTCCAGTACCTTGGCTTCCACCTCAACAACTTCGGCCCTCGAACGCTGGATAGGATGAACCTTGAAATGCACCCATTGCTCGCCATCTCGATCAAATAACCTTAGCTCGACAGCGTGCAGGGAAGATGAGCGCGCTCCAGAGTCGACTTTAACTTTGATACTTTTAACCCCTAACCCAGGAAGGCCCACGTATTCCCGCCAACCAATAACCGCTAACCTGGGTTTTCCTTTCCTAGTCATTTTTTACTTTGATCGACCTTGACTCGATTTTCTTGATTGACACTATTATCCAACTAAACATGACTTCATGCTGCGTTATTCAGGAATGCATAGCAATCTTATCTTACAAATCAGATCAACTGTCATATTTTTTTAAATACAGCCCTCCAGCCTGTTACCGGCTGCATTATGGGGCGGCAGACATTGCTTACTGCTCCAGCCTGCTCCGTCACATAAAATGCTTCGGGGTCTAAGGTAAGCACAGATTTCAATAATTTCCTCAAATCTCTTCTCCTGCACACAATATAGAGTTCCTGGACTGGGCCACTCTTTCCCTCACCATCAAACGTTGTCACTCTATGCCCTTTGTCCCTCATTACCGAGGCAATTGCTTGGGAGTTATTTCTACTAATAATCCTTAGAATCAAATGGCCCATAGCAATGATTTTTTCAAGCTTGATACCCACCAGATTGCCAAAGGCAAAACCGAAAGCATAGACTATTCCCAGTAACGGTTGCTGATATACCGTTTGGACAATGGTTGATACTACCACCAACCAGATTGCAGATTCAAAAAATCCAAGCCAGAAGGACATCAATGTCCTACCGTGCACGATAGCGATAGTCCTCAAAGTTCCAAGCGATACATCCGTTAGACGGGCGATAAAGACAAATATCGCATAATGCCAATCAGTGGTTTGTATAAGATTTAATATGTCCATGTCTAAACTAAATTATTATCTTGTAATATTATATGGTTAATAACTATTAAAAAAACATTACAGCACATTGAAAATCAGGCTGAGGGTATTTACATCTTTGCTTTTAAATGTGCAACTAAATTCAACCAAAAAAATTGGTTAGGAAATGAAATTAATGAATGTGCGGGGGGCAATCTATCTTAACAGGAGTGAGGATGATCCGTTATCTGTCAGACATTATGTCTGATAATTTGAGAATCGGGGCAGAGCGCGATCGTGGCTGTGGGTGATACTTCTGACTTGTTACGCCTGAGCGGATACCTGTTGTTTCGGTCATCTGGTCCCCCTTTTTCTTTTGTTGAAAAAACAGAATTTTAATGACCTTAGTATAGCATTTATAAGGTCGTTATTTTGTTACTTGGAGTCAGGAAGAATCTTGGACTCTGCTGCCTGAGACAAAACTTGAGATATGCAGGAAGAAGGTCTGAAGGGATCTGGCAGATTCCATGTCCCAATAGGTAACCCTCATTTTGCAGAGAAGTGCCTGATCAACTCCAAATCAGAGTAGTTTCTTGTATATTTGGGCTACTCTTGAATGCGAGATACCAAATTGGCGCGCCACTGCTCTGTAGCTCTCACCATGTGAGACCAACTCTAAAGGGTACCTTGAAAAATTATGATTTTAGTTCAAGATGAAGGCGCGTGGGAAAATTTTACCGCAGGTATATAGGTGATATTCAGAGGATAAAATTTGCATGCGCAACGCGGGGGTTGGGCGAAAAAGCGATTTTTCAAGGTAGCCTAATGTTCTAAAAGTGGCTGTGCAACCCCATTATAAAAAAATTCTGCGAATTCTTTACCGGCATAGGTTCTCACACACTTTGCCGCGGTCAAAGGTCATCGGCTCGCTTCTCTTTTTTTTCAGTCGCTTGCACCTTGTTACCATCTGCCGCCCGCAGTCTAAGAATGCCGTCGGCCATATTTATTCCATCTTCCAATCGGTTCCTTGCTGCTATACCCTGAGTACGGGACGCCGCTGTTCTCGCTGGCGTTCAGACCGCCTGTCTCTGGTCACATTCTCTTGAATACCCCGGCGGTCTGATTTTCCGGCGCTATCTTTTCGGAGAAAAACATTAGGTGAAAAAAAGCAATACCAATCCAGCCTTTTATTGTTCAATTCTTTTGTCTTGCTCCGCTTGTTGAATTTTTTGGCAATTAGATCAACGAAATGAACAGTTACAAACGTTCCAATAAATAAAGAAAATATTCCTAGAAATTGCATCACCATCTCCTTGTTGTTAAAGATGAAAGCAGCCTAGATTAAACGCGTAGTCGGGGCCTCGAGTCAGGAGTACGTTTACGCTCTGCTTCCTTTTCATCCCTATCCTCCTTGTTTAACTGCTTTTTGGGATTCAATATTTAATTTAATTACAATCACCTACATTAATTCTGGCAAGTCCAGTTCAGGGGGTTCGTCAACCAAGCTTTGCGACTCTTGGCACCAGCACCTTTGGGTAGATCTTTTGTTGACTCAAAGACTCGAACAATTCAGGTCCACGACAGGAACTCGTGCCTGCCTTCTGTTAGCGTCTACATAATTATGGGCTGGCTTAAGAAGTACATAACGGATTCCCGCATCTTCTTTGCTTAAGGCCTTGATAATCTCTTCCTGGTTGCCAACCTTTACTATGTGCGTACATTTAACCAAGATGGCATCCGCTTTGAGTTGCAGCGCTTCGAAATTTCTTCGTGCTCGTTGCTGGAAACGGCGGATTTCTCTTTCCCGGCGCTCACCGGCGTAATCCATTGGTTCTTCAGACACATCCAAAGCGATGATTTCACAATCGAGTTTTTGGGCCATCTTCACAGCATAATCAACGAGAACCGTCGAATGGTCACCATCCTGAACAGTCAGAATTTTAGTAGTCGAACTCTCCTGCACTGCCATATAAGTCGTGCTGTCTGAACTATCGGTCAGGTTTTTCGCAGCCATTTCTTTAACCTCCTGGGAATTCATGCTGTTGACATTCCCGATCTCAACATCGTCTCCGGCCTTTCTTATACCCAGCCTCAAAAGCTTTTTTAGATACATACATTGTCTCCTTCTGAAGGTAGCTTGTTGCGAATAGACATTGCATGCATCGTGCCACATTATTTTTATGTTTAATTTCAAGATATTAAGCTCAACAATTGTTAGTCAATCCAGGTAGAATAGAGACCAAGACCGGTTGACATGCGTGTACACGTCATAATCAATTACATATTGCAACAATTGCTTTATCAAGGCGGGATACGATGAGTACTGAAAGATAGGTAAATCAAAGGAAACAAGCTGTTTTCAGGCACTTCTGCCTGGATTGAAAAACGCAACAGCAGGTGATCATGTCTGTTGCGTTGTGAAACCAGGCCCGCTCTGGCGCAGAAATTAAGCGGCGGTTGTCTGATCGCTGATGGGCTGAATGAGGTGTTCGATTGCTTCATCCAGCTGATTGATGGAGATGATGGTGAACTGATGCTTCGTGTCTTCCGGCAGATATTGAACTTCCTGGATGTTTTTTTCGGGAATCAGAAGTTTGGTAACACCCGCTCTGGCTGCAGCGAGAAATTTCTCCCGTATTCCCCCGACGGGCAGTATTTGTCCGGTAAGTGAAAGCTCTCCAGTTATAGCGACTGTTCTAATAGCCGGCCTGCCCGTAAGAAGAGAGATGAGGGCAAGACATATACCAGCTCCGGCTGAGGGGCCGTCTTTCGAGACAGCTCCGGCTGGAAGGTGGATATGGAGATCCAGGTTTTCGAAGAAGTCTTTTTTTATGTGCAGTTTATCGGTATTGCTCCTGATGTAGCTGAGCGCAGTCTGGGCTGATTCCTGCAAAATATCGCCCATTGATCCGGTCAGAATGAGCTCTGATTTACCGGGCATCATCCTGGTTTCAACAAACATGATCTCACCACCATACTTGGTCCAGACCAGGGCCGTCACTACTCCTACCGTGTCGGCTCCTACTGCCGCTTCTTTCTGATACCTGGGAGGTCCAAGAAAAGATACGATATCTGATTCATCAATACGCAGTGCCTCAAAGATATCTCTGTTCCTCTGCTGCAAGGCGATTCTGGCGAGTTTCCTGCAGATCTTTCCGATTTCCCTGTTGAGGCCGCGAATGCCTGCTTCCTGGGTGTAATTGGTGATGATTACATCAAGAACATTATCCGGGAAGGAGGGGTTGGCCTCCAGCAGACCGTTTTCACCAAGTTGATCAGGAATCAGATGATTTTTGGCAATGTTTTTTTTCTCATTTACTGAATAGCCTGAAAACTCAAGGATCTCCATTCGGTCCAACAGCGGTTGTGGAAGCTTTTCAGGCTCGTTTGCGGTAGTGATGAACATTACTTTGGAGAGATCCAGAGGGACCTCCAGGTAATGGTCGATAAAACTACTATTTTGTTCAGGATCGAGGACTTCGAGCAAAACCGAGGCAGGGTCTCCCCTGAAATCCTGTCCTATCTTATCAACCTCGTCGAGCATGATGCATGGGTTCATCACTCCGCATCGTTTTATTTCGTTGACTATACGGCCAGGCATTGCCCCTACATAAGTTCTCCGGTGTCCACGCAGTTCCGCTTCATCCTTCAACCCGCCCATGGAGATCCGTACAAATTGCCTGCCGATAGCTTTTGCCACGTTCTTGCCGATGGAGGTTTTCCCGGTGCCCGGCGGGCCGGTAAAGCAGAGTACCGGTCCCTTGGTCAGATCAAGCCGCCTGTTATGCTGCAGAACCAGGTTCACCGTCGCCTTCAATTCCTCCAGATCCACAGGCTTGGCAAGGTAGTGCGTGGCCCCTCTGTGAAGGGCGTCTACGGCGCTGGGAATCGTAGCGTATCCGGTAATCATTATGACCCTGGTATCAGGTGAAATAGCGTTGAGATGATCGAGTAGTTCCAGTCCATCCATCTGGTCCATTTTTAAGTCGGTTAAGACAATGTCAAATGGTGCTCGTTTGGATATAACTTCAAGAGCTTCATTTCCGTTACTCGCCGTAGCCACTTCCAATCCCTGCCTGGTAAAGAAATGGCTCAGGTTCTCCTGGGCTATCGATTCGTCATCGACGATGAGCATTCTCGGCTTGGCAAGACTGCGTAGCGTTTTGGCAGCCAGAAAATCGAGAATCCTGTCTTTTATTTCATCCAGTCCATAGTGGTGCTGGGAGAACATTGATTCCGCCCGATCAATATCCAAATTGTCATTTGAAAGCGAAAACCATGGAATCGAGATCAAGGTCTCTATATAATTGACGCCTATGGTATAATCAGCTGAAATACTGTCTGTTTTCTCAAGTTTTTTTAATTCGCTTTCAGCCTGGCTGGACACTTCTTCTGGTAGATCAGTTTTAATGATTTTCTGGCGCAGCAAGTCGAGAGGGCCCAGTTCTTCAGACCCAGGAGGGGTGATCGTTGTCGGTTCCGCTGGCCGATCTGATTCTGATGATCGCTTTCTGAAAATCATTACACTTTCCTTTTCTGCTCTTATACAGACAAGTTACCGCATTGACATTTTCGCCGAATTCGAATCTAAAATTGTCTTCTTCGTATAGATTTTCTCAGTGACAAGCGCCGCTCTCCATCTGTAGTGAAGATTGAACTTTCGTATCTCAGCCGGAAACCCCATAAAATATGGAAATAGAAGCCATCATGACCACCAGGTAAAGAATTGTCATTCCCGATCCGGCCTTGAAATAATCAATTGTCCGATAGCCACCAGGACGCATAACTAAGGCATTGACCTGATGGGTTGGCAGTATGAAGGTGTTTGAGCAGGCCACCGCAACCACCAGCGCCGCCATCCTCGGATCGGCCCCCGCAGAGCCCGCCATGTTCATCGCCAGCGGCACCATCAGTACCGTAGCCCCGACATTTGATACTACCAGGGTGAAAAAAGACGTGAGGAGTCCGATAACCGTCAGCAGCATCAGGGGGCTCACCGTACCCATCATCGACATAATAGTTTCAGCAATTAATTTTGCTGCACCGGTCTTCTCGAAGGCAATGCCAAGCGGTATCAATCCCCCAAGGAGAAAAACCGTCATCCAGTCTACCGAATGGTAGGCTTCATCTATGGACAGCACTTTGGAGAGTACCATGCCCAGCGCACCAGCCAGCAATGCAATGGAAAGCTGAACCTGAAAAACCAGTATCAAGGTCAGTGAAAGAAGTAGACAACCGACGGCGAATTTGATTTTTTCGGTGCGTAAAATTTCTCCTTGTACATCTTCAGTAAAGATCAAACCATGTTTTTCCTTGAGAAAGTGAAATTTTTCCCATCTTCCCTGTAAAAGGAGCGCATCACCGGTTTCCAGAGTCAGCGTTGAAAGTCCCGCAACATAGGTCTTGTTGCCTCGAAACAGCGCCAGCGGATTAACACCGTATTTGGGTCTGAACTCGGATGCTTTAAGGGTAGATCTGGTCAGGTCTGAGCGGGGTGAGACGATCACTTCCATTATCCCCGCATTATTCGGTGACAGATGTTCGGCAAATAGTTGCAGTTCCTCTTTAAGCTCCCATTCATTGGCCTTGGCGAGTTTGGCTATCATGTCAGGAGCGCCATTTACTGCGAGAGTATCGCCGGGATCGATAATGTCCTCCGGCATCGGGGTGAAATTTATCGCTCCTCCAGCCTTTGCTATGCTGACAACGGTGACTAAGAAGTGGGGACGAATTTCCAGTTCCGCTAGCGTGCTTCCCGGGTTGAAAGAGTCAGGAATCTTAATTTCCCTCAGCGAGCCTATATCACGATATGTTCTCATCAGGCTTGATGACATCGGTCCGCTCATCTCCTCACCCTGTCCCGCCGGCAGTACGAATTTACCCAGCACAAGAAAATAAGCGAGGCCGGCAAAGACCAGTGCCAGCCCTACGGGAGTGACTGCAAAAAGGCCAAACGGTGCCACCTCGGGGTCGGTAATTTTCATGACATCATTCAACAATATCAGGGGGCTTGAGCCAATCAAAGTGATACAGCCACCGATGATCGCTAAAAAACCCATCGGCATCAAAATCCTTGATACCGGGATGTTGGTTTGTTTGCATATCCTTTTCGCTGCCGGCATGAACAGGGCGGCAGCGCCGATATTTTGCATGAAGCTGGAGATGAAGGCGACAGTTCCAGAGATCAGCAACATTATTCTGCTCTCACTTTTACCTGCGAAGCGCAGCAAAATCCTGGCCAGTACATTCATTGCGCCGGTTTTGTCCAACCCCGCTCCGATTATAATTACTGCAATGATAGAAACCACGGCGTTCGAAGAAAGACCGCTGATAGCCTCTGTCGGGGTGACCAACCCCAAAAGCGGCAGTATGACCATCATGATAATACCGACGACATCCACCCTGACCCATTCGAAAATGAACAGTAAAATAGCCATGATCAGAACAATCATCACTAAAATCACAGGTAATTCCATGGTTTCTCCTCAGCTATTAAAACTGAATTGATTTTAAATATTTGTGCATATAAACTGAACAATCACTGGTGCGAAGCGGGTATCATTATAATTTGGGTGTATTGAGATCAGCCCATCACTTTGATTACAATTGCAATGCTTATGCCATCCATGATTACAATCGCCATGCGCTAACCCATGAGAAGGTCTGCGTATGCTTGAGCCCTTCCAGACATCTTTTCAAATTCCTTGGACTGGAAGCATATTGCACGTTGCAACAACCACCAAAGGTGTTCGGCAGCAGACTGACTCGGCCGAAAAGTTCCAACTAAATAGTTTATTTAAGAAGGAACGAACAGACCGGAAAACCACAATGTTGCTTATTGCAACGTTTCGTTTTGCAACGTATGTTTAAAAATGAAACCGTTGGCCGGCCATAGCTTGATCCGTATCTATTGGATATGCCACGATTCAACAGCAAGACAGAATGACTCAGCATGGGGACGTAAGTAGCATACGTCTGCTCATTTTCTTTTTTTTATTAAATTCTGATAATTTTTTCGGCCTGAAAATTGCTATGAGAATATTCGTACATTCTATATACAGAAAAGAGACGCAAATACCGGCGCCATCAACTGGAGTTGAAAAAGGCCATGAACGGGATACCGATGCCTAGTTTTAATCTCCGCACCAAACTAATTATCGGGTTTACCGTATTTTTGATTGTAGTCACCTACATCAATCTGATGTTTCTAAAGGATTTCGACTCCTTTGAGAAAAACGTGCGAATGCTCACGCACGTCAGCAATTTAAGTAACCTTAGTCTAGAAATAAGGCGATATGAGAAAAACTACATTATCGGCAATAAGCTTGAAGATTTTAACACTGCCTCTTCATATATTAGTCAGGTTTTCGATTACCTCGACAAGATTGAACAGAAGAACAAGGATCAGCACCATACATTTTTTACTGAACTAGAAGAGATGTTCAGGCAGTACGAGGTTCAGTTTCGCAGTCTTAAGAATGAGTGTGTTGGCATTCTAGCCATTTCTGATTGTGAGCATCTGGAGCCTGTTCATATGTTTGGGTCGGCAATTGTGACCGTTGCTGAAGATCTAGTAAGAGAAACTCAGTTGGAGGTAGAAACATTTGCCAGAAACTCAAAAGTCAAGCTTTCTCTCTACTTCACTTTTCTTATCGTTTTTAGCCTTTGTGGAATGATAGTCTTTTTGTACACCATCGGCAGCCGACTTAAATCTCTTGAAAAAGCAGCTAATGCGATTGCCACAGGAGATTACAAGAGCCTGCCGGAAAGTAATATCAATGACGAAGTACAAATTGTATTCAAGGCGTTTGACCGGATGGTGGAAGTTCTGGAAGAGCGTCAGCAGCTCTTGTTTCAGGCTGAGAAGATGTCGTCCATTGGCACGCTTGCTTCTGGTATGGCGCATCAGCTCAATAATCCTCTCAACAATATTGCCACCAGCTGCCAGCTAGCCCAGGAAGAGGCTGAAGACCCTGATAACACAGAATATCTTCAAAAATTTTTACATACCATTGAAGATGAAACCCAGCGGGCTGCCGAAATCGTCAGGGGGTTGCTTGAGTTTTCGCGACAAGAAATGTTCAAGCAAAAACCAACTTCGGTCAAAAAGCTTATCAGTTCAGTTACAAGTCTCGTGCACAGCGATTTACCGGCGGGAGTTAAGGTTATTCAGGACGTACCTGAAGAGTTGACAGCCACCATAGATGAACAAAAGATGAAAGAGGTATTTATCAACCTTATCTTAAACGCGATACAAGCGATACAAGAGGAAACCGGAACCATTGTGATTGCGGCGGAACAAGACCTTGATACTGATTCAATATTCATCACCGTTTCCGATACTGGCGTTGGCATCGAAGAAGAATTTCGACAGCAGATTTTTGACCCGTTTTACTCGACTAAGGAGGTCGGAGACGGAACAGGCCTAGGCCTTTCTGTGGTCTACGGAATTATCAAGAAACACAACGGAACTATTATGGTCCGCAACAATAAAGATAAGGGCACCACTTTCGTAATCACGCTTCCCCATGCCTGACTGGTTTGCAATGAAGGATGTTGACCACAACAGATCGCTAATTCGATGAATGAAAATATCCGCATACTCGTTGTAGACGACGAAATCATCAATCTGGAGAACATTCGGCATTATTTGATGAAACAGGGGTATTCTCTGCAGGTTGCCGAGAATGGCTATGTTGCCATTGAACTCATGGATAATCACCTCTTCGACCTGGTAATTACTGACCTGAAAATGGAGGGGATTGATGGATGTCAGGTAATGGAATACAGCAAGCAGAAGATGCCCGATGCCGAAGTGATAATTATGACCGGCTATGCAACTGTCAACTCCGCAGTCGAGGCTATGGCCCGGGGCGCTTACTATTATCTGCCCAAACCCATAAAACTCCATGAACTGAAGGCACTGATAGATAAAGCCCTTGAAAAAAATATGCTGCGTCGTGAGGTTTCCGAACTCAAACAGCAAATCATGGCTAAGAAAGGTGTCACCCAGTTCGTTGGCCACAACAAAGACATACTCAAACTGAAAGACGACATAACCACGTTTTCACAGCTTGACTGCAATGTATTGATCATCGGTGAAACGGGTACAGGAAAGGAACTGGTTGCCAGAACAGTTCACGAATTGAGTTCCCGTTCAAATAAGAGGTTCATGCCAATCAACTGTGCAGCACTAAGTGAGGAACTGGTTCTCAATGAACTTTTTGGTCACGAAAAAGACGCCTATACCGGAGCTTCTCAGGTACATCGAGGCTTATTCGAAACAGTGAACGGTGGGGTTATTCTTCTTGATGAAATTGGAGAAATGCCTCTTATCATGCAGGCTAAGATGCTGAGGGTCTTGCAGGAAAAGAAGCTCTACCGAATTGGCGGAACCAAGGAAATCCCAGTTGATTTCAGAGTATTGGCCGCCACCAACAGAAATCTTGAGGAAGAGGTCATGCATAAACGCTTCAGGCAGGACCTCTATTACCGGCTTAACATTGCAACACTTCACATCCCGCCTCTTCGCCACAGAAAAGAAGATATCCAATTACTTGTCTACCATTTTCTGGGTAAATATCCGACCGCTGACAACCATGTAAAAACCATATCCTCAGATGCCATGCAGATGCTTCAGAATTACGATTATCCGGGAAATGTCAGGGAGCTTGAGAACATTATCGAGCGGGCCCTGGCAATCTGTCGCGGTCCGACAATCGAAACCAGCCACCTGCCACAAAATCTAGGTAGCAGCCCTCAGGAAAACTACCCTCAGGACTTGAAAGGGAGTGAACAAGCAGCCAAAAGCCTGCACGAGAATGAACGTGACTACATACTGAGAATTTTGAAAAGTGTGGACGGCAATAAAACAAAAGCGTCTAAATTGATGGGAATTGACCGGGTGTCGCTCTGGCGCAAACTCAATAAATACAAAGAAGAGGGCCTCGATATTGATCTGCTTTTTCGCCAATGAGCTTACTTA
>NODE-747-length-11295-cov-6.79057_pt1 | contig 11295 bp, 8 predicted proteins | sample MGYA00139097_ERZ477577 | MGnify/ENA metagenome assembly ERZ477577 | reverse complement strand
TTCAAGCTGGTAGATGCCATGAGCGTTGCTGAGAATGTTTTTCTTGGCCAGACCGAATCTGTCTGGCTCAGAAAAAAGAAGATGAACAAAATTGTCTCCGATCTGGCAGGGTCTTATGGTATGAACCTCGATCCCAACGCAATTATATCTGAGTTGTCGATGGGTGAAAGACAGCAGGTTGAGATCCTTAAACTGTTGTTCAGGAAAAGCAATATACTGATCTTTGATGAGCCAACGGCAGTCCTGACCCCCCATGAAGCAAAAAACCTGTTTAAAACCATGAAGCAGATGATCTCTGCTGGCAAAGCCATTGTATTCATCAGCCACAAGCTTGAAGAGGTGATGTCCATTGCCGACGATATTGCGATACTGAAAAAAGGTGAAGTGATTGAGGTACGTTCTGCTGCGGAAGTCAGTTCCACAGCAGAACTCGCTGAACTGATGGTTGGCCGTGAAGTGCTGCTGAAGGTTGATCGCTTTCCCGTGGAACCGCGACAACTTGTATTAGAAGTTGAAGGTCTGCAGGATGAATCACTTAAAGACGTGAATCTTGAAGTCCGCCAGGGTGAGATCCTGGGGATTGTCGGCGTAGCGGGAAATGGGCAGAGACCACTCGTAGAGATGGTGTGTGGCCTGCAGCAACCTCCGCAGGACACTATTAGAATTTTAGGTATGCATTTCAAGCTGGTAGATGCCATGAGCGTTGCTGAGAATGTTTTTCTTGGCCAGACCGAATCTGTCTGGCTCAGAAAAAAGAAGATGAACAAAATTGTCTCCGATCTGGCAGGGTCTTATGGTATGAACCTCGATCCCAACGCAATTATATCTGAGTTGTCGATGGGTGAAAGACAGCAGGTTGAGATCCTTAAACTGTTGTTCAGGAAAAGCAATATACTGATCTTTGATGAGCCAACGGCAGTCCTGACCCCCCATGAAGCAAAAAACCTGTTTAAAACCATGAAGCAGATGATCTCTGCTGGCAAAGCCATTGTATTCATCAGCCACAAGCTTGAAGAGGTGATGTCCATTGCCGACGATATTGCGATACTGAAAAAAGGTGAAGTGATTGAGGTACGTTCTGCTGCGGAAGTCAGTTCCACAGCAGAACTCGCTGAACTGATGGTTGGCCGTGAAGTGCTGCTGAAGGTTGATCGCTTTCCCGTGGAACCGCGACAACTTGTATTAGAAGTTGAAGGTCTGCAGGATGAATCACTTAAAGACGTGAATCTTGAAGTCCGCCAGGGTGAGATCCTGGGGATTGTCGGCGTAGCGGGGAATGGTCAGAGACCGCTCGTAGAGATGGTGTGTGGCCTGCAGCAACCTCCGCAGGGCACTATTAGAATTTTAGGTATCGAATGGAAAAAATTCTTCTCGCACCGTAAATGGGACAACGCCTTGAGTTATATCCCCGAAGATCGACAGGGGCTGGCAACCTGCCAGGGGTTGAATCTGCTGGACAATTTTCTGCTGACGACGCGTGAGGGGTTTTGTACCGGTCCCTGGCTGCCGCAGGATAAGGCAGCCTTAAAAGCACAACACCTGGTTGAAGAATTCGATATCAGGCCGCCCAATCTGCAGGCGCTTGCCTGGCAGCTCTCTGGAGGGAATCTTCAAAAAATGGTTCTGTCTCGGGAATTTTATCGCAAGCCACGATTAATTGTTGCAGAACAACCAACTCAGGGACTTGATATTGCTGCAGCCGAGGATGTCTGGAATCTGCTGCTTAAGGCCCGTGAACAGGCGGGTATCATGCTTATTACCGGTGACCTTTCAGAGGCCCTTGAATTATCTGACCGGATTGCGGTGATGTATGGTGGCCGAATTGTGGACACCTTCAGTACTGGCAATGTAGAGAAGATTGACCAGATACCGCAGATGATGGCAGGGCTAATATAACCAGAACTCATATAGATAAAATGAATAGATCCTTTGCTCCCCTTAAAAACGTTTTGCTGCCGATTGATACCCTGGAGGCTTTTGGCAGGGTTCTCCCCCTGGTACGACTGCTGATTTATACCATGAAAATTGGTTCAGAACAGACTCAGCTCCTTCATGTTGTTGCCGGCTCATTTCTTCGTGAACATATGGCAACGATTGATATTGCCTCTGGTGAGGTACCTTCCTCTGAAGATATGAGACGATTGCGAGAGCATCATATTGAAAATGTCGTGACGCCTTTATTGTACAAGGCCAGTGATTTGTTGCAGAGTAGCACCGGGGATTATTCATCTGATATTATAATTCTCGATGGTGATCCGGTAAAAAGAATAGATGAAGTCTGCCGGGATAAAAACTATTCAACCCTGATAATGAGCAGGCGCAATCGGGCAGAGGAAGCTACCAAGCTGACCGGCAGTGTTGTGGCCGGCGTTCTCCATAGGCATGTCGATGCAACGATCTATCTGGTTGGCGATGAACCATTGCCCGAAGCTGTGTCCCCTTTTGCCAGGTGCCTGATAGGAATTGATGGGTCCCCGGCGAGTAAAAATGCGGTGAAAGAAGCTGGTATGCTGCTCAAGGAGGCAAACCAGGAAATCGAGAGAGTATTTCTTGTCCATGTCCTTGATCAATCCTGTTATTATGATGAGGATGGTATAACCTGCATGGAGGCAAGTGAATTTGGTCAAAAGGCTCTTGAAGAGGCTGGAAACCTGTTGATTGACATAGGTGTTGACCAAGAAAAAATCACCACGGTGATCCATTTTGGTAAACCGGGAACGATCCTTGCAGAAGAAGCAATATCCTGCGATGCGACCCTGATATTTATCGGCAGGCGGGACCGATCGAGGACCGCCCAGGTATTCCTTGGCTCAGTCTGTACTGACATGATACAGAATTGCAAGGAACGGACGATCGTGTTATCCAGTTAAGAGCGACTGCTGCCAACAGCCAGCGCTCTTTTGATCATGACAGAAGTGTTACCATGATTTCTGATGGTAAGAGAAGGTGATGTGAGAGCACCTGACCTCTTTCTACACAGGAGGTAATATGCCGAAAAAGATAACGCTGATAAAACCTTCAACCCGCACCTTTTTTGCAGAGTCCAAAAGGCTTGGCCGCTATGGGCCTGTGGAGTGGCTGCACGGCTATATTTATGGGCGCTGGATCTATCAATATATCGGCATTGGTACCGGTGAGCACTCGATTGTAAAATATTTATCACCACTTGGAAATGCAATTATATGGCTTTTTCAGCAGGTAACCGGGCTCAAGAAAAGCAACGGTGGCATTGGGTTTGCCAATTCCTACCACGGCAAAGTTGTAACCCTTGAAAGTGCCAGGCAGCTCGTTACAGTTAATAAAAGCATTACCCTTCCCGATCTTGAAAAAGTGGTGCCGTATACGAGAGCGCGTGATATTGTCCTGAAAAATCCTGACCAGATAGTCGCCATGACCTGCCCCTGCAGGTCTGCCAGGGAAAAGCCCTGTGAGCCGCTTGATGTCTGCCTGATCGTTGGGGAGCCGTTTGTCAGTTTCGCCATCGAGCACCACCCGGATAAAACAAAACGGATAACCCAGCAGCAAGCAATTACCATACTTGAGGAAGAGAGCAGACGTGGCCATGTGGCACATGCTTTCTTCAAGGATGCGATGCTGGATCGTTTTTACGCTATTTGCAATTGCTGCAGCTGCTGCTGCGGGGCGATGCAGGCCCAGCGCAATGGTACCCCGATGCTTGCTCCATCCGGTTATACCTGTGTTGTTGAACAGGACTTGTGTATTTCCTGTGGTTCATGTATTGATTTATGTCAATTTAAGGCACTGAGCCTCCAGGATGCGGCGGAAGTAGATCCGGCCAATTGCATGGGGTGCGGTGTCTGCGTGAACAGCTGTCCGGAGAAGGCGTTATCTCTGGTGAGAGATGTAGAAAAGGGAGAACCGCTTGAGATATTCAAACTGATGAATGAATGTGAACAGACAGGTGACCTTAGCCATGATTGAGCTGGAGCAGTAATAAACTGGAGTTAAGAATGGTTGTAAATGGTTTTATAATGGGGTTGGTACGAAGGGTTGCACTGTTGCTCCTGATAATGTGTGTTGCAAACCCAGGATATGCAGCTGATGTGAGCTTTCGCTGGGCAATACTCTCCGATAGCGGTGATGGTATGAAACCGCTTAATTTCTCTGGTTCACCACCGATTGTTTTTTCAGGTACGGGGCTGCAGATCTATCTTGAGCATCTTGAGAACTGCCATATTTACCTCTATCTGCTTGATTCCCAGGATGAATTGACACCGCTTTATCCAACGGAGAAAGGCTATTATAATTATGGGTTTCCCCGTGGCCCCAAATTTATTCCTCCTGGAAACCAGAGTTTTGCCTTTGTGCCGCCGGAAGGAATGGAGACCTTTTTTCTTATTGCCTCAGAGGAGCGGTTATTTCAGATAGAGAAGCTGACTGAAGAATTTCAAAAACACTCTGACAGTCTTGGTCAGCAAAAATTATTGATCAGTGAAATAGAGGCGATTATTTCTGACAGGGGAAAAAAATCCAGGGCCTCAGAGGATATTGAAGACGTTGTTCGAAAGATACGAACCTCCACAGGAATTGAAACAAAAACATTCAAGGCTATTGAGGTAGATATTTCAGACAGCTATGGACGGAAGATCCTGATTGATCACCAGTACTCTAAAATATTCATTGATCATAGTGTTGTGCCTGGTCTGTTATGTTGATACAAAAAACGTTCCAAAACTGAGGCGCCCGCGAGTGGTGCCAAAACTTACTATTTTAACAGCTCTGATGAAATTATTGACCACACCACGAATGGATCGATGCATTGGCTGCCACTCCTGCTCTCTTGCTTGCGCGCGTCTCATCCACCAGCGAATTTCATGGTCAACATCGGGGATTCGTATCCATTCTTCCGGTGGATTGTCAACCGGTTTTGTTGCGGTACGCTGTCTCGCATGTGACCCAGCACCGTGTGCTGCCACCTGTCCAACGGGAGCACTCAGCCAGCGAAAAGGCGGCGGTGTCATTGTCCGCAAAAAACATTGCATACAATGCGGTGATTGTGTGACGAGCTGCCCTGTTGAAGCGATCTACCAGGATGGTGCGGGCGATGTTTATCTCTGCATCCATTGTGGCCGCTGTGTCGAATTCTGCCCTCACAATTGCCTGGAGCTTCAGGAGCTTGATGATATAGGTGAGGTGCTTCTATGATCAATGAATATTTTAGAGTACTGGTCGTTGATCTTGAAAGCTCAAAAAGCAAGGTCGAAAAAATTGACGGTCGCAACCTGGTTGCCGGAGGCAGTGGGCTTGCTGCATTGCTTTATACAATCTACGGCCGTCCGGAGTTGGACTGGGATCACCCGTCACAGCCGTTTATCCTGGCTATTGGCCCGCTGACCGGATACTACCCGTTGATGAGTAAGACGGTGTGCTCCTTTATTTCACCATATCACAGCCAATATACCGAAAGCCATGGTGGAGGAAGGTCGGCCCTGGCCCTTTTCTTTGCTGGCTATGACGCATTGGTTATTATTGGTCGGGCGGCAGAGCTCTGTTGCTTGTCAATCGGTTCCAATCATGTGCAGATAAAAGATACCGGGTTCATGAAAGGGATGAATACCGCAAGCTCCGGTAAACTTATCAGGCGGATGTTTAAAAAATCATCCGGACATCGCTCTATTCTCAGAATCGGACCATCCGGCGAGATTGGCTCGGCAATGGCGTGTATTAATGTCGATTCTTATCGCCACTTCGGCAGACTTGGGGGTGGTGCGGTGATGGGTGTGAAAAACCTCAAGGGCCTTGTTATTAATGGTGATACCAGTTTTACAAGGCCTCCCGGCAAAGCATACCCGGAGGTGTTTAAAAAGGTGTACGGGCAGGTTACCTCAACCGATATGATGAAGAAGTACTATCATCTTGGTACTGCCGTCAACCTGCAGGGGCTCAATGACATTCAATCATTACCCTGGCATAATCTGCAGCAGACCAGCAATACCGCAGTCAGCAAGATCAGCGGTGAAGCGTTTGCAGAAAAAACACTGTTACGCAATGGTGCCTGTTCAGGCTGCCCGGTCGGCTGCATTCATCTCGGATTTTTCAGGGATCAGTTCAAAAAAGAGGCCCGTTACCTATACCATCAGGTACCGTATGACTACGAGCCGATCTTTGCAGCTGGAACCATGCTGGGAGTAACCGATTGTTTCGATATTTTACGGATTCTTGAGGATTTTGAGCTGGTCAGTATTGATGCGATGTCCGGCGGCGTTGCCCTTGCCTGGGCTACCGAGGCAACAGAACGTGGCTTGATCAGTGAAAAAGAGACACTTGTCAGGCTCTCTTTTGGTGACGCATTGGCATACCAGGCGGCTGCCCAATATCTTGGCAGAGGAGCCAATGAATTTTATCGGTTGCTCGGCATGGGAACCTTGAAAGCTGCCAGGGAATTTGGTGGAGAAGACTTTGGCTGTGTTCTCGGGCAGGAGATGGCAGGGTACGCCACGGGCGAACTTTTTTTTACCGCACAAGCGCTTGGGTTCAGGCATTCACACCTTGATACGGGCGCATATTCGTGGGATCAGAAGCATGACACCAAAGAAGTCGATGAGGGGGTCGATTTCCTGATGACTGATGAACCTGGCAGAGTGTTTCTAACCTCCATGGTCGCCTGCCTGTTTGCCCGTTCAGCCTATAATGATGAGCAGCTGGGGGCCTGTCTTGAAGCAGCGGGGTATGGGACTTTGGCCGGTACTATTTCTGATACCGCAGAATATATTCGTAAATTACGCTGGAAAGTACGGATTGACAGCGGCTTCAAACCGGAAGAAATTCTTATCCCACAGCGTTTCTATAAAGTGGAAACGTGGAAAGGTAAGATTGACCGCAACTATCTTGATGCACTCAAATCTGAATATGGCAGAAGAATTCTGGCACTGGTTGACGGGTTTGAGCCATAGAGCAAAACGGTCTGCTTTGAAACCGTTATTATCTCTGCCGGACAGCACTTGTGCCGACGAGGGCATCGCCTGACATACAAAGGAGCAGGGGTGGCAGTGAATCGATCTTGTGCAAGTTTGTCAGCAAGAATAAACTCAGAATAGATTTACAAGAAGGTAGAGAATCGGCATGATAAAAATCAGGCAGCCGGTCGATACCAGCCAGCAGCTGTTGGCCAGGTCAAGATCCAGGTCATAAATAGACGCGGCCAGGAGTGCGTTGAAGGCAACCGGCATGGCGCTCAGGATCATTACCGTTTTAAAGGGTAAACCGTTATTAATCTGGTGCAGGCCGAACAGGTAGGCAAGTGTGCAGGCAATTACCGGAATGATGGCAGATTTGATGACACTGATCCCGATGGCTTCTTTGAGGTAACTGGTCACGCTTGAAAACCGCATTCCAAGTCCAATTGACACAATCAGAATGAAGGTGCCGGCGGGGACTGAAACAGCGGTCACCGTTTTAAAGAAATCAGGTCTTGGGACATGCAGTAGGTTCAGGGAAAGCCCGACAGCGAAAGCGGCCAGAGCAGCGGCAACGAAGGGATCCCTCAAGACACCGAAGATTCGGTTTACCACTGACTGATTGTCATCGGCCGCTCCACTGTAGTACCTTGCTATTGGAAAGCCGATGGTATAATAGGATATTTCCTCGGACATTTTGTAAATCGCAACCAGGGCAAAGCCAATTTCACCGAGAAACATATAGCAGATAAGACCGCCTATAGAGCCAATATTGGTGAAAGACCCGCAGCAATAGAGGACTCCTTTCTGCCTGGTCGGTGTTTTCAGCAGGTGTGCAAGGGCGAGACCAAGAAGTCCGCCGAGCATCAAGGCGCAAAAACCAACGATGGGCAGCAGGATCACTCGAATATCATCAAAGGAAACTGCCCATATTGCCGAGAGAAAGGAGAGCGGGGCGAAAAAAAGCAGGCCGATCTTCTGCAGTATTTTCCTGAGAACAGCAACAGGGACAGGTAACGAAAGATACCCTCCAGCGGTCATCATCTGAACCATATATCCCAGTATCAGACCTGTGGCAATAAGACCCAGGGTAAAAAATAATTTTTCCATGCGGGAAGAACCTGATCACTTCTGTTTAAGGTTGGAGGAGAGAGCTCTCAAGCGGGGTTATTCTCATTTTTCATCAGCTTATAGTTAACGCTGTCAATCAGCGCCTGCCAGCTTGCCTCAATGATATTAATCGATACACCGACGGTACTCCATTGGCACTGGCCATCAGTGCTTTCCACCAGGACCCTGACTTTTGCCTCGGTTCCAAGCTCACCTGACAGAACCCGAACCTTGTAATCAATCAGTTTCATTTCTTCCAGACTGGGGTAGAACCGTGTCAAAGCTTTTCTCAGGGCATTATCCAGGGCATTCACCGGGCCATCACCCATGGAGGCGGTGTGGACTTCATCACCGCCGACATAGAGCCTGATCGTTGCCTCTGTCAATGGGGCTCTGTCCATCCGGTATTTATTGTTCATCACCCGGAAACCATCAACTCTGAAGAAATTTCTCTGAAGCCCGAGCGTTTTTCGCATCAGCAGCTCAAAACTCGCTTCGGCTGCTTCATATTTATAGCCCTGGTTTTCCTTGTCTTTCAGTTCGCTGATAATTGAGGCCAGCAGTGGGTCATCCTGCTTCAGGTTGAGTCCCCATTTCTGGGCTTTGTGCAGTATGTTTGAACGACCAGCCTGATCAGAAATCAGGATACGGCGATTGTTACCTACCTTTTCCGGTTCGATATGCTCATAGGTCAACGGATTACGTTTTACGGCACTTACATGAATGCCACCTTTATGGGCAAAAGCGGACTCTCCCACATAGGGCTGATAGCGGCTGTGCGGCAGATTCGCCAGTTCATTAACCAGTCGGGACGTCGTATAGAGTTGATCGATATGATCCTTTACCTGACAATCAAGCCCCATTTTAAAGATGAGTGCCGGAATGATGGACGTGAGGTTTGCGTTGCCGCATCTCTCTCCATAGCCATTGATGGTCCCCTGAACATGTTCGAGTCCATAATCGATGGCAATCAGGGCATTGGCAACACCTGTCTCCGAGTCGTTATGTGAGTGGATGCCAAGTTTGGCTGTGGAGCCGATTTTTTTCAGGAATCTGCTGACCGTATCCAGTATATCAGGTATTTCTTGGGGGAGTGTGCCGCCGTTCGTGTCGCAGAGAACAATTGTGCTCGCACCTCCTTTGACCGCCCCTTCCAGGGTCGCCAGAGCATAATCTGGGTTGTTCTTGAAACCATCAAAAAAATGTTCGGCATCATATATCAGATCATCCACATATTTTCTCAGATAGGCGAGGGTATCTTCGATGATGATCAGGTTCTCCCCGAGTTCGATATTCAGAGCGTCCGTGACATGGATATCCCAACTCTTGCCGAAGATAGTAATTACGGGTGTTTCTGCTTCAATGAGTGCCTGTAGATTTTTATCCTTCTCAGCATCATTGCGGATATGACGGGTTGACCCGAATGCGCTAACTTTTGCATGACTCAGCGATACCTTTTTGATCTTTTCAAAGTATTCGACTGATACCGGATTTGAACCAGGCCATCCACCTTCGATATAATCGATGCCAAGTTCGTCAAGGGCTATAGATATCCGTACTTTGTCTCTGACAGAGATATTGAAGTTCTCTGCCTGGGTACCGTCTCGCAGTGTTGTATCAAATATTTCAATGGCTCGTGCCATGGTAGCGTACTACCTCCAATTGAGGGATTCAGGGGCCTTAAGGGCTGATGATAAGATGGTTTATACTAAGAGATTATCTGCAAAAAGCAATCAGTTTAACGATACGGGCCGCCTCACAGGGAACAACATAATCTGTTTTTAACGCAGCTGAGAGATAATTTGCAGATTCCAGCTTGATATAAGCAGAACTGCGTATTACATAGTTGTTGTGGCTGAATACCGGGTTCCAAGATATTGATCTACTGTCTTGTCCGGACGTTCTAGAATATATTTTATAAACAATTTGATGGGAGGAAGATTGATGAAACGATTGGCACCTGTACTTATGTGTCTTGCTGCACTTTTGATGCTTACGACACCGGCGTTGGCTGAAAAAAAGGTTCGCTGGAAGCTGGCCATGACCTGGACCAGTACCCTTGAGCCTCTCTCCAATGCAGGTCCATGGCTGGCCAAAATGGTCAGTGACATGACCGATGGAAACTTTGAGATTCGTTTTGAAGGTGCTGAAAAGCACAAAGCAGGTCTTGGAATTCTAGACATGGTAAAAGGTGGTCAGTATGAAATGGGACACACTGCTTCCTACTATTGGAAAGGCAAGGATGTTACCACCACGTTCTTTACAACGGCACCATTCAGTATGACCGCTTCAGAGCAGTATGCCTGGTACTATTATGGTGGTGGGCTTGGCCTGATGCAGAAGGTTTATGAAAAATTTGATGTCTATTCATTTCCGGGTGGTAACACCGGTGTGCAGATGGGCGGCTGGTTTCGTAAAGAAATTAAATCGCTTGACGACCTCAACGGTCTGAAGATGCGAATTCCCGGGCTCGCCGGGGAAGTATTTGCCAAACTAGGTGTTAACGTGACCAATATTGCCCCTGGAGAACTCTATACAGCACTAGATCGTGGTACAATCGACGCTCTTGAATGGGTTGGCCCCGGAATGGATATTAAAATGGGTTTTCATAAAATTGCGCCGTTCTATTATTCAGGTTGGCACGAGCCTGCCTCTGAGCTGCAATTTCTTGTCAATAGAGCTGCTTTTGACAAACTTCCACCAAGCTATCAGGCAGTGCTGAAAACGGCAATGCAGGCTATTTCTCTGGAGATGACAGCTGCCAATTTTGATGCAAATGCCCAGGCCTGGAAGAAGATGAAGGAAGAGTACCCGAACATCAAGGTAATGAGTTTCCCTGAGCCGGTGCTCAAGGCCATGAGTAAAGCAAACGACGAAGTACTGCAGGGGTATGCAGCAGAGAATGCAGAATTCAAGGAAGTCTATGATTCCAGAAAAGCGTATATGGATACAGCGCGGGAATGGACTAACGTTTCGGAAAAATATTATTTAGAAACGTCTGAAACGGTTGCCGAATAGCTCGATTTTTCCGTTCCTTATTGAACCGCCTGGGCTGGTCTCGTAGCTCAGGCGGTTTTTTTCATGGACTTCTACTTTATTTGGCTTAGCGTTTAGCTAATTGCTATTTCAAGTGGTTAGATGTTTGATGACAAACAGTAAACAATAGAGCGCTGGGGTTGTGTAATGCTGGAGTGGGTGGAACAAGCCTTTGGTAAGGTAAATTATATTATCGGCAAGGTCCTGTCGATTCTTCTTCTGCTGATGACCC
>NODE-746-length-11320-cov-15.2444_pt1 | contig 11320 bp, 5 predicted proteins | sample MGYA00139097_ERZ477577 | MGnify/ENA metagenome assembly ERZ477577 | reverse complement strand
CTCGAGTCAGTGGGTGAAGGAATATTCGGGGTTGGAGCTGACGGCCTGGTCAATTTCATCAACCCTGCCGCACTCGACATGGTGGGATTTGAGGAATCTGAAATACTTAATAAGCAGATCCACTCGATTATTCACCATAGTCATGGGGATGGTTTGCCTTACCCGGTGGAAGAGTGCCCCATGTTCCGCTCTTTCACAGAAGGAATAAAATATTCAATTAGTGACGAAGTCTTATGGCGGAAGGATGGAAGCTCTTTCCCTGTTGAGTATACCGCCGTTCCCATAGAAAAAGATGAAAAATTGCTGGGTTCTGTCGTTGTTTTTCGCGATATTAGTGAACGTCTGAGAGCCGAGGCAGCATTGAAAGAAAACGAAGAGATGTTGAGTAAAATCACCTCCTCCGCTCTCAGTGCCATAATAATGATATCTTCAGATACAGGTGAGGTAACGTTCTGGAATGAGACGGCAGAAAAGATTTTTGGTTGGAATGCACAGGAGGTAATCGGGAAGGAATTAGATGATTTAATCGTCCCAGAGCAGTATAGAGACCAGCACACTGAAGGATTGGAACATTTTCGTAAAACGGGTGAGGGTCCATTAATCGGGACATCAAGAGAAATCACGGCAATTAATAAGGAAGGGGTGGAATTTCCAATTGAGCTCCTGCTGTCGAGTGTCAAACTCAAAGGAGTATGGCACGCTATTGGATTGGTTTCAGATATAACAGCTCGAAAAGAGGCTGAAGCTGAAATAAGAAAAGCAAAAGAAATTGCAGAAGCAGCGACCAAAGCGAAGAGCGATTTCCTGGCGAACATGAGCCACGAGATCCGAACGCCGATGAATGCGGTTATCGGCCTTTCTGATTTGTGCTTAAAAACTGATCTATCCCCCAAACAGCTTGACTATCTCGAGAAGATTCATGGCTCAGCCCACTCTTTACTCGGAATTATAAATGATATCCTTGATTTTTCTAAAATAGAGGCTGGAAAACTCGATATCGAAGAGATTCCATTTGAGCTTGACAAGACCCTGAACAATTTGGCCACGCTCGTTTCGGTCAAGACTCAGGAGAAAGGAATCGAGCTCCTGTTTTCACGTGACGCCGATCTACCTGTAAATCTTATTGGCGATCCTCTACGACTCGGACAAATACTTACTAACCTCACTAACAACGCAGTCAAGTTCACTGACGAAGGTGAGATCATCGTGTCTATCTCCCTAAAAGAACGGAGTACTGATCGATGCACTATTACCTTCAGAGTCAAGGACTCTGGCATAGGAATGACAGAAGATCAACGCAGCCGACTATTTCAATCGTTCTCCCAGGCAGATACCTCTACCACCAGAAAATACGGCGGCACTGGTTTGGGATTGGCTATTTCCAAACAGCTTGTCGAACTCATGGGCGGTGAAATATGGGTGGAGAGTGAACCGGGTGTAGGGTCCACATTTGCTTTTACTGCTCAGTTCGGTATTGCCGAGCTAACTCAGAAAGAGCCGTTGATGCCGACTCCGGATTTGCGTGGCATGCGGGTCCTTGTGGTTGACGACAACGAGAACGCCCGATTAATTCTTGGCGATTATTTGCGACAGTTCTCTTTCGAGGTTGAAGAAGCAAAATCCGGTGATGACGCTTTGGATCTGCTGCTGTCATCCGGCGCTTCATTTGACTTGATCCTACTCGACTACATGATGCCAGGGCGCAATGGTATTCAGACGGCACAGAAGATCCGCGAATCAGAATCTGGATCTGAGGTGAAAATAATATTGGTGTCAGCCCTGAACCAGGATGAATACATGGATGACCCCGGTTTCGAATTGCTGGACAACTATCTCTCGAAACCTACCAATCCATCGCTGCTTTTTGATGTCATCATGGAGGTCTTCGGTAAAAAGGAAGTCACAGCGAGGAAAGAACCAGCACACCAGGACAATATCGATCGCTCAGCTTTGGATTCAATACGAGGTGCCTCCATACTGCTGGTTGAGGATAATAAGATCAATCAGCAGGTTGCCTCTGAATTGCTTGAACAGGCTGGCTTCACGGTCGAAATAGCAAACCATGGCGGTGAGTCGCTTGATAAGCTCAAAACAGCCGCTTACGACTGTGTGCTCATGGATATTCAAATGCCGGTCATGGATGGGTATACCGCAACAGGCAAGATTCGGGAATCAGGGCAATTTGCCGATCTGCCCATCCTGGCGATGACGGCAAATGCCCTCGCTGAAGACAAGGAGCGGGCGATTCAAGCCGGGATGAATGACCATATTGCCAAACCCATAGATCCCGCAGAACTCTTTGCAACACTAGTCAAGTGGCTCAAGCCCGGCGCCTCTGTCGTGAAGACAGAGAGCCTGCAATCCAAAGAGCAACTCCCAGGACGGGAAAAGGCCTTACCTGCAGAGTTGCCGGGAGTGGATATCCAGAAGGGTATTACCCGGGTAGGTGGCAACGAAGTACTCTATGAAAAAATCCTGCGGGAATTTTTTATTGATCATGAAAATGACGTTGCAGCGGTGGAACAAGCTATTGAAATGCAGGATTTTGAAACGGGACAGCGGCTGGCCCATACTTTGAAAGGCCTTGGCGGTACGATCGGGGCTTTCAGGCTGAGCCAGATCTCAGAAATGCTTGAGACGGCATTTAAGGAAAAATCCTCAGATGCACTGGAATCCAGTCTGCCTGAGTTTAAACTCGCAATGACAGAATTACTTACAGGCCTGGAGAAGAATTTTTCTACTGAGTTGACACAGGACAATTCAGAATCAGACTTTGAAACGGCAGATATTATTGCATCGGCTGAGCAGTTAGAAAAAATGCTTGAAGAAATGGATCCAGAAGCTGAAGAGGTGGCCATTCAACTGAAAAAAATGCTCAGGAAATCGCCTGATCTGAAGCGAGTGGCTTCAACACTGGTCAAACAGGTAAGCGGATTTGAGTTTGAACAAGCCCAGGATACCCTGGGTATAATTAAAAACACTTTTAAGGACAGCTGATGACAGAGCAACGGAAAAAGATCCTCATTGTTGACGATGAACGATTAAATATCAATGTCCTGCATGATTTGCTCAAAGAAGATTACAAAACAATGGCGGCAATAAGCGGGAAGCAGGCTCTAAAAGCAGCTGAATCAGACAATCCACCGGATCTCATCTTATTAGATATCATGATGCCGGAAATGGATGGGTACGAGGTATGCGAGACCCTTAAGTCCAACGACAAGACTAAAGATATTCCGATTATTTTCGTAACCGCCATGGGGCAAACCAGTGACGAGACTAAAGGCTTGGAATATGGTGCAGTAGATTACCTGACTAAGCCTGTCTCGGGCCCAATTGTCCATGCTCGGGTTAAAACCCACCTTGAACTAAAACGACAGAGGGACGAACTAAAATCAGCCTATAGAGTAATCGAGTCTCAAAAAGAGCGGATGGAGGATGAACTGCTTGTGGGACGTGAAATCCAGATGAGCATGGTACCGCAGGAGTTTCCCCCGTTTCCTGACAGACACGAGTTTAGACTCCATGCCAAACTTTTTCCTGCAAGAGAAGTTGGGGGGGATTTCTACGATTACTTTCTCATTGACGAGGATTGTTTGTGTCTGTGTATTGGAGATGTCTCAGGCAAGGGAGTGCCTGCCGCTTTGTTCATGGCCGTAACACGTACCTTGATAAAAGCCCGAGCTACAGAAGACCGCAGTACTGCCAGTATCATAACCAGGGTCAACGATGAACTGGCGAGAGACAACAAGAAATTCATGTTTGTCACCCTATTTTTAGCCCTTGTAGAGATTTCAACGGGCAGAGTTACCTATACCAACGCAGGGCACAATCCGACAATTCTCCGTCGAAAAAGCGGTGACGTGGAATTGCTCGACGCATTCCACGGTCCGGTTGTTGCGGCAAGCCCTGAGTTAGCTTTCAAAGAGGATACTATCTTTTTAGAAGCAGGAGACATGCTTGTCATGTACACAGATGGTGTTACTGACACACGAAACGTTGAGAAGGAGTTCTTCTCTCAAGCTCGGTTGGAAAAGCTGGTCAGCAACAGTGACACCAATGAAGCAGAGCAGATAGTCGAAGGTATTTTTTCTGAAGTAAAAGCGTTCGAGGGTGAAGCTGAGCAATTTGATGACATCACGTTGATGGCGTTATCCTTAAAAACTGATACAACCACTGGTCGGATTGATGAGTTCTCGATCACTTTAGAAAACCAGCTATCCGAAATTACTAATGCCAACCTTAAATTTAACGAGTTCGTCGAAAAGCATAGTTTGACAATTGAGTTGAGGAGGCAGTTCAACCTTGTGATCGATGAGTTACTTAACAATATAATTTCCTACGCCTATGAAGATGACGAAGCTCATCAAATTGATGTAAGTGGTGCGTTATATGAAAACCAATTTATATTGAGAATTCGCGATGACGGCATACCTTTTAATCCTTTCATCGGACCAGCACCTGAACTTGCAGATTCATTAGAAGATCAAGCTATTGGCGGGCTTGGAATACACCTTGTAAAAAATCTCATGGATCAAGCTATATACCGGCGTGAGATTAATCAAAACTTAGTGACCCTGATTAAAAAGTTACAGTAAAACTAAATGAATGGAGATTGAGAATGGAAATCAAAACCCGTGATGAGAACGACATCAAAGTTATCTATCTCGAAGGCGAAATGGATACCAACACCTCTCCTGAAGTTCTGAGTGAGTTAGACAATTTACGCAACAATGGTGTTAAGAAAATGCTGCTCAATCTCGAAAAACTCGATTTCATCAGCAGTGCCGGCCTGAGAGTTCTACTGGCAACCGCACAGCAGTTAAAAGCTTCGGGCGGTGACTTTAGAGTGTGCCAACTCAACAAGGAGATAAAGGAAGTATTCGATATTTCTGGATTTTCAACCTTGCTGATGGTCTTTGACAATGAGACTAAGGGCATTTCGGGAATGTAATAATAATGAGTATAAAAAAGGACGGAGATCGTCAATATGGTTGATGACAAAGATCGCAGCCAATCTGGTGGAAACCGCGTGTTATCCAATTTGACGGCAATGGGAATATTCGGGGTGCTAAATACTAGTTTCGTGGTTTCTTACGTCTCCTTGATCTTTTCCCCATCTTGCCCTGAGTATTTCGCTGCAGCGGTAGCTTTATTTCTGTTGGGTGGATGTATTGTAAGTATTTGCCTTGCATCATTGTCATCCTATGCGGGTACGATATCAATGATTCAAGATGTTCCCGTGGCTATCGCAGCTTTGATTGCCGCTTCTCTTGCCACCATACTGACCAATGACAACCCGCAGTTGCTATTTGCCAACATCTTCGCTGCGATTGCCCTGTCAACCATACTTACAGGTATTTCTTTGGTTCTGTTGGGCTATTTCAAACTAGGAAACCTTGTAAGATTTATTCCCTATCCTGTCATGGGTGGATTTCTAGCAGCAACCGGCTGGCTTCTGTTTAAAGGAGGAATGCAGGTATCTACCGATGTCACTTTCGATGTTCTTCATCTCGGCGCCTTCTTGAGCCAAGTCAATATTGCCCAACTTCTTTGTGGGGTTGTATTCGGCGTTGGCCTGCTCTTATTAAACCGGTTCTTTCCTGCCAGCATGTTCGTTATGCCCGGAACAATTATAGGCAGCATTATAATTTTTTTGATTGTTTCGAAATTGATGGGCTACAGCACCGCAGAATTACAAAATAGTGGTTGGTTGCTGGGGTCGCTTCCCGACCAGGCACTATGGAAGTCTACGGAGTTTCCAGACATATCATTGATCGACTGGGGTGCCGTTCTTACTCATGCTGGTGGTATTTCAACTATTATCGTTCTGAGCGTAATCTCCCTGCTGTTAAATTCTACAGGAATTGAGCTTATAGCTGGAAGAGATCTCGACATGAATAGAGATCTCAAAGCCACCGGATTTACTAATATTGGAATTAGCTTTCTAGGTGCACCAGCAAGTTACATTTTCATAAGTCAGACGGCACTGGCTACTCGAATTGGTGCTAAAGAGCGGACAGTCGGTATTTTGCATGGCCTGTTTTTGCTCGGTGTATTTTTTGCTGGTGGTTCGTTCCTTACTTTTTTCCCAAAATTTATCGCAGGAGGACTTCCGCTTTACCTTGGACTCTCGATGTTGTGGGAATGGCTGGTTGATCTCAGAAAATCAATGCCCAAGGTGGATTACGCCATTGTCTTTTTGATCGTTCTTATCGTTGAGTTCGTTGGTTTTCTCCAGGGAATCGGAATTGGAATTGTTGTCTCTGTAGTGATTTTTGTTTTTAGATATAGCTCCATTAACATCATCAAAAACGTTCTTGATGTTGCGAAGCTGAGAAGCAACAAGGATAGACCCATTACCGACCAACGTTTGCTCGACTACAACAAAGAAAGCTCTGTGATCCTACAGTTACATGGTTTCATTTTCTTTGGCACCGCAAACAGCCTCTATGAACAAGTAAAACTCATGGCGGCAGAAAAAAAGGATAATCTTAAATATCTCTTAATGGATATGGGATTAGTACAAGGGATCGATTCATCAGCGGTTAAAAGCTTTGAAAAGTTGTTGCAGCATCTTGAAAAAAACAACATTTCTCTTGCTTTGGTGAATTTGCCTTTAGGTGCCCGCCAACTCTTTGAAGTAAACGGGTTAGATGAAGAAAGTCGTGCTGGTCTGCATTTTTTTGAGGGTATGAATGAAACGCTTGAATGGTGTGAAGATAACCTCCTTGCAGCTGAAAAAGAGAACATGCAGAAGCTGCAGGAAGATGGCGCTTACACAGGTAATGAATTTCTACAAGCCGTATATGGCGATATGATGGCCGCCCTGGATGTCCAGATTCTTTTTGAGACTGTCTTGGAAAGGACATCTAGCTATACAGAAAAGATAGAGGTCATCGAGGATGAAGTACTTTATAAACAGGGGGATGCCAATTCTGATTTGTACTTTATTTCTCGAGGACAGGTAGCTTTGCTCGAATCTGCAGGTGAAGGACAGCAGAGGAGGGTAAGAACACTCGGTCCGTGGTCAATAACCGGTGAGTTGGGAGCGTTTTTGGGTTATCATTCATCGCACGATGCCGTTGTGACTAAGAAGGGCGTTATTTACAAGCTTCCAGCATCTGCGCTTAAAAAACTTGAAAAAGATGATAAAGCATTAACTGCCGATTTACATAAACTTATTATCCAGGTTCTCGGTGGACAGCTATCAAAAACCTCGCGGGTAACCGAAGCCTGAATATACTCTTGCTTGATACCGTCAACCTTCGGTGTTCTCACCACAAAAAAAGTTTGTTATGAGTGAGAAACAGTGCAATTGTAAATACTTATAGATCTGCATGCTACAGGCTCATCCCTATGAAGCTCTTGAAAAGTAAATAAATTCCTAGTTGTCGGGTTCGATGGCAAAGATAACCAAGTGACAAAACGAATTCAGATCACATTGCTTTTGAGGGGTACACTTTTATTCGTTGCTGTGCACAGTTTACTTCTGGGGGGCACAATATATTTCTTCACAACTCTATTTTATCAGTTCTTTTTTGGAGTCGGCCCGGAGAATTTCTTCTTTGTTAAACAGTCAGGGCTCTTCCTCTCATTAATGGGATTGTTCTATCTTCTTCCTGTGTTTGATCTGGAACGCTTCAAGCCATTGGTTTTTATAATCGTTTTTTCAAAAGTTGCAGCTGTCACTTTTCTTGTATTAAACGCACATCTTACACCCTCGGCCTTTATGATATACCTGGCTGCACTTGGAGATGGAACGATGGCTGCAGCGCTGATATTACTTTTTTTAATGCGAACCAAATTACCTGAAAATGGTGCTTAGAGCATAGTTATCGTTTATGTCTCTATGTACCATGGAAGAGGCATAGATTTTAACCAGGAAAATTATATATATGGAGTTGTTTGAACGCTATGGAACCTGAAGTAAATACCGAGGCTCTGCAGGAAAATTTGCAGGATCTGCAGGATCTCGTAATTCAGCAGGCAAGTCGACTCATCAACGATAGTCTATATACAAAATCGCTTCTCTCCTTTTTACCTGTAGCACTCTTGTCGACGGATAAAAATGGGATGATCCAGGTGGCCAATCAAGCTGCTGAAGAGATGCTCCAGACAACCCTTCAGGAAATAAAGGGTACCACCTTTGTTGACCTCTTTGCCCATTCTCCTTCATTAGTAGAGCAGATCGAGCTTGCCAACAAGAAGCAAGCACCTATTTCAGCAGATTCCATAGAGCTGATTCTGGCAGATGGTCAAAAGAAGGTAGTCAATATCCATATTCGATTGTTTTACGATGAAGAAAGGAGGGTGTTCGGTACTCTTCTTGCTTTGGAAGACCAGACGTATATAACATTTCTGCGGGATTCTTTTAAACAGCATGCCTTAACCCCGCCTGACGGCGAAATCGTCGCACAATCCCCAAAGATTAAGAAGGCTGTCAAACAGCTGGAAAAGCTGGCTGCTTCTAAAAGTCCAGTAATGTTTTCTGGCCCGCTGGGATCGGGTAAGACTTTTTTTACTGCAAAACTGCATAACATGCAGGAGGACGGCGAGCAGGCCCCGCTAATTCTGCTCGATTGCCGTGAAATTGCCGGCAGCAAGTTTAAGGAAACACTATTTGGATCGACTGAAAAACTGAAGGACGATACTGAGTTCATTCGATTTAAGTCTTTACATGATTATGGAACTGTGCATCTGGCAGAGAATGGTACACTGGTGCTCATCAACATTGATGCCCTCACGTTAGAAGACCTCGAAGCTATCGATAATTATCTCTGCCAGGTTGAAGATGGATCGTCTCTACTGCCAAAATGCCGAATTATAGCAACTACTCAGATCGATGTTTCGAGCCTTGATCAGAAGGAAGATCTCCGTAAACCCCTTTTTGACCGTATATTTCAAGAACATGTTGATATTCCTGAGCTTAATAAACGGCGTAAGGACATCCTGCCTCTGGCTCGACTCTTTTTAGCTGGCCAGGAAGAAGAGGGCAGCAAGCAATTTACTCGGGGCGCCGAAAACGCACTTCTCTCCAAGCAGTACAGCCAAAGTAATGTCAAAGAGCTAAAAGACGCTGTCGAACTGGCTGCCCTGGTTGCAGACGGAGAAACCATTCGCTCGGAACACATATTTACCGGACCCCTTGAACAGGCAACAGATCTTGAGCTGGATTTGACTGATATAGCACCGGTGAAACTATTAATCGGTGATAAGAGCTTGTCTCTACTCAGAAGTACAGTATTAGTGTTTTTCACTTCTCTTATTGTTCTCACCTTGGCATTCCCAGAAAGAATTTACGGGATTATCGGAAATGACCTAGTATGGGGCGCATGGTGGGTTTTTCTTGTGTTTGGCTTTCTTCTTTTAGGCAGGGTCTGGTGTACGGTCTGCCCGTTGTCCACTGCCGGAGGTTTGGCAAATCGATTATGGAATCTTGCGAAAGCTCCTCCGGCGTTTGTTAAAAAAAGCTCGCCATTCTTGATCCCGGCCGGTTTTGTTGGAATTATCTGGTTTGAGCAGATTTTCCACATGACCACCAACCCCAGGCCTACAGGCGTTCTTCTTATAACCCTTATCGTCTTGGCCGTGTTGTTTGCAGTCCTTTTTGAACGTGAAACTTGGTGTCGATACCTATGCCCTCTAGGAAACTTTGGCGGTATTTTTTCACTCTCCGCAACTCTTTTTGTCAGATCAACACCTAATGTTTGTGCAACAAAATGCACCACCCATAACTGTAATAAAGGATCTGATGAATATCCCGGTTGTCCTGTTTTTCATCACCCGCTATTCGCCAAAAACGCTCATATATGTAAATTGTGTTTTACGTGCCTGAAAAGTTGCCCACATGGGTCTGCTCGGCTTTATCTGCGTCCCCCTCTGATTAGGGTATGGCAACAACTCGATATTGAAGAAACGATTAGCTATTTTGCCCTTGTATTCTTTTTCGTTTCTCCCTTTTTGCTCGCTTCTGATCGTATTCCAGAATTATCGGGACCCCTGGCTCTGACTACAGCAATTCTTTCTTCCCTGCTCTTGGCAGCCGTTTGTCGGTACACTTTACCAAAATTGTTATTTGCTAATGATGAGAATAGTCAGCTGAGTACCACACGACTCACTTTGGTGTTATTGCTTCTCGCTTGGGGACCGTTTGCGGCCTTTCAGTTCGGACATATCGCAGGCCTGGATACGCTTGTCGTTACCTCTTTGTCTCCGCAAAATTTGCTTAACACACTATTTCCCGGTCAGGGAATGCCATTACTGGCTCTAGTTCAGTTGAGTGCCATATGGTTCGGTGTTTTTATTAGTACGGTGACCTTAGTCGGGCTCAGTTGGCAAGATCGGCGCAGGAAATCTGTCGTTTCAGGACAGAGATCGTACGTGTTCTTCGGCTTTATCTTGGCTTATGCACTATTGAACAGCTGGATAGTAATTTAAGAGAATATAGCATAGCCAGTCTTATGCTCGGAAATGAGACCTGGACTAGACAGGGTAGAGCATCAGAAGGAAACTATTGGCAATCTTCAAAAAAGAATCCCCCGCTTTGGTTTATCTTCTTCCTGAGTATTTTCGCCTGAGAAAACTTTTAACGAGCTAGAGATTATCAGGACTTGCCTCACACCCCTATCCGTATAAATAAATAGAGCTTCCTAATAGAAATATTAATTCAGTTGATTTCGTAAAATTGCTATATCAGTCTCTCAACCTTACAAGTTGATAATGCAACAATATAATGAATGGAAGTAACCTTTCAGATGCTTGAGATACAGAAATAGAGCCAGAAAAATCAGATATTCTCTAATGCCCATCATCAACTTCCCTCAAAAACCCGATAAAGAGCCACCATTCTTCTCAGAAATAAAGGAAGACGGATATCACATCTACAACCTAAAGAATGCTAAAGAACCAAACTACTACCCTTCAGAACTCCCCCAATATCCCGGTGTAGCTCTCAAAGACCTCAAAGAAGACGAAGTGATAACGATTCGTGCATTCTTCGGTATCGGTAAAGGCAAGAATATGCGTGTGGAAAGTGGTTATGTCGATGTTCAAGTAGAGTTCATAGACCAAAACAGCGTCATAGGGGCAATCCTTACTGAGCTTCCTGATCACTTTGCCCTAAAAACTGGTGAGTCGATTGAAGTGTTCGAGCAAGAGATTCTATATAAGGTTGAGCAAGAGTGAACGATCAGTCATCCATTCTTGACGGTAAACGGATCTTCAAAGCCACCAACGTCAGAAAAATCCATCCTGTCTTCTTGAATCTTGCTGAAAGTCTGTCTCACATCGACATCTTACATTACATCAAAATCTACAA
>NODE-745-length-11325-cov-3.41295_pt1 | contig 11325 bp, 11 predicted proteins | sample MGYA00139097_ERZ477577 | MGnify/ENA metagenome assembly ERZ477577 | reverse complement strand
GGACCCTGGGGTTGTAGCAGAGAACTTCGTTAATTTTGCTTTGAAGCTCATCCTGATAGGGCTGGATTGCTTTGAGTATCTCCTGATCAGATGTAAGATCAGGGCTGATTTCGATTTGTTCCCCTCGTATCATTTTAAGTTCACTGTTTTTTTCTTTACAGGAAACCATGATTTTGTTTAATAATGACGAAATCAGTATTAATACTATAATTTTATATAGTTTTGTGTGCATAATTCGGTTAAATGGGAATATTCAATTTAAAGAATAAAACTGCCAACAAATTTATAAAAAACCAACGTAAAGCTGATGGTTTCAACAAGGAAATCAAAGTTAAGGCGGTAAAGCGTGTTGGGGTCTTGGCTGAACTGGCCTTGTTTCAAACCTATGACTTCACAAAAAGGTTAAGTGAAGCATTGCATTTGCAACCTGAGGATCTGAAAATTGTTTTGTTTGATCCTAGAGGAAAAGGCGCGGCACACGAGCATTACAGAGTATGTGACGAATCACATTTTGGCTTAAACGGAAAGATTAAATCGGAGATCATTAGCAAATTCGTGAGTAGAGATTTTGACCTTTTGATCAATTACTGTGATCCGGAACTGTTGTTTCCTAAAGTAATCATGTTGAAGTCTGCGGCCCAATTAAAAGCAGGATTTGATCACGAGTCTAATTTTTTTAACGATATTTCTATCAAAACCACGGCTAATGATTTGGATACTTTTAACCAGGAGCTGGTTAAATATCTGCAGATACTTAAACTGATCAAATAACTACAATAATTCGTAAAGAAATAATGGAACAATTTAGAGGAACAGGGGTGGCATTGATAACACCTTTTACTTCGAATGGCGACATAGATTTTGACGCTTTGGAAAGACTGGTAAATTACCAGGTGGATAACGGTATTGATTATTTAGTCGTGCTGGGTACTACAGGAGAAACGGCAACGCTAACCAAAGAAGAAAAGGAACAGATAAAAGTTAAAGTTCTTGAAGTAAATGATGGCAGACTTCCTGTTGTTCTCGGACTTGGCGGAAATAATACCAGGAGTTTGGTCAAGGAGCTTGAGCAGGATAATTTCGATGGTTTCTCTGCAATTTTATCGGTTTCACCCTACTATAATAAACCATCTCAGGAAGGAATATACCAGCATTATAAAATGATTGCAGCAGCTAGTCCGTTGCCTGTGATCTTGTATAATGTGCCACCGCGCACCGGAAGTAACATAACACCTGCAACCGTGATGCGACTGGCCAATGATTGCCAAAACATTATTGGTGTTAAAGAAGCTGCTGGTGATTTTGAGCAAGTTCTTGAATTGATCAAGAACAAACCTGCTGATTTTCTTGTGATCTCAGGCGAGGATAAACTGGCGCTGCCTTTGGTTTTGGCCGGAGGGGCGGGTGTTATTTCTGTAATTGGACAGGGCTTACCAGCCTCTTTCAGTGATATGATCCGCTTGGGTCAGGGAGGAACTCCCGACAAAGCTTTTGAGATTTATTATGGCTTATCAGAAAGTATAGATTTGATCTTTGCTGAAGGGAACCCATCCGGAATCAAAAGCATGCTTAAATCTCTTGGAATTTCAGAGACTTATGTGAGATTACCATTAGTGCCAGCAACACAGGATTTACAACAAAAAATTAATACCTTTGTATCTCGTTATAAAAATTAGAAAATGGTTTCAGAAATAATTCAAAAAGCATTAAATCATCAGATTCAGATAGAAGCTGAATCTTCACAAATATACCTTGCGATGGCGTCTTGGGCTGAAGTTCAAGGGTTTGAGGGAGTTGCATCATTTATGTATGCTCATTCTGATGAAGAAAGAATGCACATGTTAAAATTGGTCAAATTCGTAAATGAAAGAGGTGGGCACGCGAAGGTGACAGCGCTCGAAAAACCACCTATGTCATTTGGATCATTTAAAGAAATGTTTCAAAGTCTTTTTGATCATGAAGTTATGGTCTCTCAAAAGATCAATGATCTGGTTGATATTACGCTTAAGGAAAAAGATTATGCGACCCATAATTTTCTTCAATGGTATGTTGCTGAACAGATTGAAGAAGAGGCACTTGCAAGAAATATTCTTGATAAAATCAATTTAATTGGAGATGATAAAGGGGGCTTATATCTTTTTGATAATGATGTAAAACTTCTGGTTTCAGCTGAGGCTCCACAATAGAAAATTGAGCTAGACAGCTTAATTTTGAATTAAATTACTAAGAACCAGATATTTATTATTTGGTTCTTTCTGTGATTTAATGAAAAAATATTTTTTCTAATTCCGTTTTAAAAGAGTAATTTTGCCAGATGCAAAAAATGAAGAAGTTAGCTTTTGTATTAATGCTCACGGTACTGCTTGGTTCTTGTGGTGAATACCATAAAGTGCTGAACAAAGGTAAGAATACCGAAAAGTATCAGTACGCGGTAGACATGTATGAAAAGAAGGATTATAAAAAGGCCATTGCTCTATTTGAGAAAATAATGGGGCCTTATGCCAACAAACCACAAATGGAAAGAATCCAATATATGATTTCAGACTGTTATTTCCAGACTGAGAATTATACAATGGCTTCCTATTATTTTTCTAAATTCATTGTGAATTACCCAGAAAGCACAAAGGTACAGGAAGCTGCTTATTTAAGTGCAAAAAGTTATTTTTTAGCTGCGCCAAGATACAGCAGAGATCAGGAAGATACCTATAAGGCCTTAACTGCTTATCAAAATTTCATTGATAAATATCCCCAGTCTGAATTGATCGAGGAGGCAAACAAGGATTATGCAGAATTGAACAGAAAACTTCAATTCAAGGATTTTGAAGTGGCTAGGCAGTATCATCATACAGAAAGGTACAAAGCCGCCATTCAAGCTTTTGAAACTTTTAACGAGGATCATTTAGGATCAGAGTTTAAGGAAGAAACCTATTACTACAGCTTTTTATCAGCTTATGAATTAGGAATGAAAAGTATATTGAGTAAAAAAGAAGAAAGAATATCGGAGGCCTTGTTGTCTCATAGAAAGTTTCAGAAAACATTTCCTGAATCCGAAAGGTTGAAGGAGGTTGATCAATTAGGACTAAAACTCCAGGAAGAATTGATCAAAACTAAAGAATTATTAGCTACAATATCACAAAAATAATTAACTGATGAAAGATTACAAAAACACAGGAGCTCCTGAAAGTACGATTACTTTTGACAAAGTTAAAATTGAAGCCCCAACTCAGAATATATATAAGGCAATTGCCATTATGTCAAAAAGAGCATCGCAGGTTAATGAAGATTTGAAAAGTGAACTAATTGACAAATTAGAAGAGTTTGCCACCTTTAATGATAGTCTTGAAGAAGTTTTTGAAAATAAGGAGCAAATTGAAGTATCTCGTTTTTATGAAAGACTTCCAAAACCTACTTCCATAGCTGTTCAGGAATGGTTGAATGATGAAATTTACTACAGAACTCCAGATACAGATAACGATATTATAGAATAATGATGTCTGTTTTAAGCGGTAAGAAAATTCTTCTCGGCGTTACTGCGGGAATAGCTGCTTATAAAACTTCCTATCTGGTAAGGTACTTTATAAAGGCAGGAGCGGAAGTGAAAGTTGTTATGACTCCGGCTGCCAAAGATTTTGTGACGCCACTAACCTTATCTACTTTATCTAAGAATCCTGTTCAATCTACTTTCTATGACAAAAGTGAAGAGAACGAACTTTGGAATAACCATGTTGATTTAGCACTATGGGCTGATTTGATGGTTATTGCGCCTTTGACAGCCAATACTTTGGCTAAAATGTCAGAAGGCATTTGTGATAATTTACTCCTTGCAACTTATTTGTCTGCCAAGTCAACTGTGTATTTTGCACCAGCCATGGACCTGGATATGTATCAGCATGAAACTACTGCCAGGAATATCAGGACATTGGAGCAAAGAGGAAATGTGTTTATACCACCTTCGTTCGGAGAGCTGGCCAGTGGGCTGGAAGGAGAAGGAAGAATGGCTGAACCTGAAGAGATCCTGACTTTTGTTGAAAATCATATATTGGAAAGCTTACCCCTGAGAGGGAAAAGTGTTTTGATCACTGCAGGACCTACTTATGAGGCCATTGATCCTGTTCGTTTTATCGGAAATCACTCTTCCGGGAAAATGGGCTTTGCCTTAGCTGAGGAAGCCGCAGGTTTGGGAGCAAGTGTTACACTTATTTCGGGTCCCAGTCACCAAAAACTGGAAAGAACGAATATTCATAGAATTAATGTGGTTAGCGCTGAAGAAATGTATCAGTCAACCCATCTATATTTTGAGGATATGGATATAGCGATCTTTTCTGCTGCCGTTTCAGATTTTACACCAAAAGTTGTATCTTCTCAAAAAATAAAGAAGAAGAAAGCGCATATGGTCGTTGAATTGGTACCTACTAAAGATATTCTGGCCTCTGTTGGAGCCATAAAAAAAGAACAATATCTGGTTGGTTTTGCCTTGGAAACTGAAAATGAACTTGACAATGCCAAGGATAAGATCAAAAGAAAGAATCTTGATTTGATCGTTTTAAATTCCTTAAATGATAAGGGAGCAGGGTTTGGATTAGATACCAATAGGATTACACTCATTGACAAAAAGGGAAAAGTACAAGAATTTGCACTCAAGAGTAAAAAAGAAGTAGCAACTGATATTTTTACTGAGATTTTAAAAGGTGTTCATGCGTAAGTTTTTAATTATAGGTTTACTTTTATTAGGGATGAAATTATCAGCTCAGGAATTGAACTGTGTTGTCTTTGTCAATAGTGCCGAAATAGGGGTATCTAACAGGAAGATATTTGAGACCATGCAGAATGATATCTTCGAATACATGAACAATACAAAATGGACCAATTCTGCCTATAAACTGCATGAACGAATCGATTGTTCGCTAACCATAAATATTTTAGAGGCGACATCGGCCAATAGTTTTAGGGGAAGTTTGCAGCTGCAGGTTTCAAGGCCCGTTTATAATGCATCGTATACAACCTCTATATTGAACTTTAATGACAACAATGTTTCCTTTAATTACCAGGAATTCCAGCCATTGGTCTATAATGAGAATAATTTTGAGTCAAATCTTATCTCAATATTAACTTTTTATGCCTATACCATATTGGGTTATCAGGCGGATACTTTTGGCTATAAAGGAGGAGAGAGGTTCTTCCAGCTCGCCGAAAAAGTGGTCAATGTTGCGCAACAAGGAGGAGGAGTAGGTTGGAACAGAATTGACGGAAATTATACCCGATATCAGTTGAATGAGAATTTGTTATCTCCAGTATATGAGCAATACAGGAAAACCATGTATGAATATCATATTCTAGGATTGGACCGAATGGTGGATAATACCAGAGAGGCCAAGGAGGTCATGAGTAAATCGATTCAGAATCTTGAGAAGTTGTATATGGATAGACCCAATACCTTTTTAATACGTGTTTTCTTTGATACAAAAGGGGATGAGATCGTTGATATATTTTCTGATGGACCAAGAATTGATACTTCTCAACTAAAAGAAGTGCTTTCCAGAATTTATTCATCATACGATGAAAAATGGAAAGAAATTAAAATATAGTCGCTAGTAGATTCCTGTAACTTTTTATTTAAGTTTGTTTATCGATCAGTATCTTTTTAATTAAGAAGTATTTATGCTCGCATCATTATCCATAAAAAATTATGCACTTATAGAAAATCTTAAGGTAGATTTCAAGGACGGACTGTCTATTATTACCGGTGAAACCGGAGCAGGAAAGTCTATCTTAATGGGAGGACTGGCCTTGGTACTTGGAAAAAGAGCTGACACAAGTTTGGTTTATGACAAGGCTAAAAAATGTGTCATAGAAGCAGAATTTCAAGTCGGTTCATACCATCTGGAATTGTTTTTTAAGGAAAATGATCTTGACTATGATCCATGGGTCATTATCAGAAGAGAGATTTTAGCCAACGGAAAATCAAGGGCTTTTGTCAATGATACACCAACAAACTTATCTGTTTTAAATAGCTTAACAAGCCAGTTGATCGATATTCATTCTCAACATGAAACTTTGCAATTGTCAGATCCGTTTTATCAATTCCATATGATTGATTCATTGGCTGATAATAATAGCTATTTGAATGATTACCATATAGCTTTCCAGAAATATAAGCTGATGTTAAAAGAGCTGGAAGCCATCGAGCAAGGCCAGCTTCAGGCTCAGAAGGAATATGACTATAATGTATTCCTTTGGGATGAGCTAGACAAAGCAGCTTTAAAAGTAGGTGAACTGGAAGATCTTGAAAAAGACCTTGAAAAACTTTCTCATATTGAAGAAATCAAAGCGAATCTATCGGGTATTCTGGAGATATCAGAAAGAGAATCATTGGGAGTTTTGAGTCAGCTTTCTGAAATCAATCAACAACTTTCCCGCATCGGACCCTATGCAGCGCTTTATGAGACTTTGTCGGATAGAATGAAAAGTCTGTTGATCGAATTTAAGGATATTACCAGTGAAGTAGAAACTGAAAATGAGAACTTGGTCTATGATCCTGCAACTTTGGAGAAAGTGGAAAATCGATTACAACTTCTTTATGATCTGCAAAAAAAACACCAGGTAGCAACTATTGAAGAGTTGATTGAGGTTCGTGAACAGTATCATTTGAAAATAGAGGAGGTAGACAATGCTGATGAAACGATTAATTTGAAATCGGAGGAAATCAAAGGAGCAGAAGAAGGGCTGAATCAGTTTTGTGAAAAGTTACATGTTCGCAGAGAAAAAGCCATACCTCAATTTAGCAAACAAATTGAAAAAACATTGGCAGGTCTTGAAATGAAGAATACAAGGTTCAGGGTTGAACTATCAAAGACAGCAGAATTCATGTTTAACGGACGTGATCATTTGCAATTCTTAATGTCATCCGATAAAGGAAAAACATTTGAACACATGAAGAAGGTAGCTTCAGGGGGAGAGATGTCAAGAATAATGCTGGCGGTCAAGTCAATACTGTCAAAATATTCGAATTTACCTGCTATTATTTTTGATGAAATTGACACAGGAGTTTCGGGAGAAGTTTCGAACAGGATCGCTGAGTTAATGCTGGCAATGAGTAAGAATATGCAGGTGATTACCATCACGCACCTTCCGCAGGTTGCTGCAAAGGGCCATCATCATTATAAGGTATTTAAAAAGGAACAGGGAGAGGTTATATCATCGAACATCAAACTGTTGAGCGGTGATGAAAGACTGGTAGAATTGGCTGAAATGCTTGGCGGAAGTAAGATCACAGAATCTGCCATAGCACATGCGAAACAGTTGTTATCATAATATTCATGTAAAAATAATCTATTAACTTTGCCGCTGTTTAACTGTAAATTTTGAAGCACAATAACACAATAATTAAATAATATCATATGTACAATCTATTAAAAGGAAAAAAGGGAATCATATTTGGAGCTTTGAATGCAGACTCTATAGCTTGGAAGGTTGCTGAAAGAGCCCATCAGGAAGGAGCAACATTCGTTTTGACCAATGCCCCAATTGCAATGAGAATGGGTGAGATCAATAAGTTGGCTGCAGATACGGGGTCTGAGATCATTCCGGCTGATGCCACTTCTATGGAAGATCTTGATAATTTAGTAGAGAAATCCATGGAGATTTTGGGAGGGAAAATTGATTTTGTTCTCCATTCAATTGGAATGTCTATCAATGTTAGAAAAGGAAAGCATTATACAGAATCCAACTACGATTATACGCATAAGGGTTTTGATGTATCTGCCTTGTCCTTTCATAGGGTGATGAATGTACTTTACAAGAAAAATGCCATGAGTGAATGGGGTTCTATAGTAGCACTAACCTATATGGCTGCTCAAAGAGTTTTTCCTGATTATAACGACATGGCCGATAATAAGGCATACCTGGAATCAGTGGCCAGAAGTTTTGGCTATTTCTTCGGGCGTGATCATAAGGTACGTGTGAATACGATTTCTCAATCGCCAACACCAACCACTGCGGGTAGTGGCGTAAAAGGATTTGGAGGATTTTTAAGTTATGCTGAAAAAATGTCACCTTTAGGTAACGCTACAGCCTTGGAATGTGCAGATTATACACTAACACTTTTTTCTGATCTTACGCGAAAAGTCACCCTGCAAAATTTATTTCATGACGGAGGTTTCTCAAATATGGGAATCAGTGATGTGATCATGGATGATTTTATGGGTGAAGAGAATTAAGTTGTAAGTATAGCTTAATTTTCCCGATTTTTTTTAAACTTTACTGAAACTATTTCATCTTGCGGTTTTCTATCATCATACCGGTTTACAACAGGCCAGAGGAGCTTGACGAGTTGCTAGAAAGTATACTTGCACAGGAACCTTTTAAAAATCCTGAAGTGATTGTAGTAGAAGACGGCTCGGAAAAGACAAGTAGTTACATCGTCAAAAAATACGAGCAAAAACTTCAAATTCATTATTGCTTTAAGAAAAATTCAGGGCCTGGAGACAGCAGAAATTATGGTATGGAACGAGCCTCCGGCGACTATTTCATTCTCTTGGATTCTGATTGTATTCTTCCACAGGATTATCTTTCGATCATTGAAACTTCGCTGGAACAGAATTATGTAGATGCATTTGGCGGACCAGATGCAGCTCATGAAAGCTTTAGCAGTTGGCAAAAGGCCATCAACTATAGCATGACATCTTTGCTTACGACTGGGGGTTTAAGAAATAAGGATACACCTTCGAAAAAATTTCAATTGAGAAGTTTTAATATGGGATTATCCAAAAAAGCTTTTGGCTTGACTGGGGGTTTTTCAAAACAGCGAATAGGCGAGGATATTGATTTGAATTTTAAACTGGTAAAAAAGAATTGTACGACACGTTTAATTCCTGAAGCATTTGTATGGCACAAAAGGCGAACCTCTTTACCGGCCTTTTTTAAGCAAACAAACAATTTTGGAGCAGCTAGACCCATACTGAATAAAATGCATCCCGGCTCTTCCAAGTTTAGTTATTGGTTGCCCTCATTGTTTGTTCTTGGTTTCTTTGCTTCATGCTTGCTGTTGTATGTTGGTTTTATCTATGGCATCATGATCTTTGGTTTGTACACCTTCATGGTAATGATTGACGCCTTTTCTAAAACTAAAAGTATAGCGGTCGCCTTCAATAGTGTCTTGGCGGTCTATGTACAATTTTTTGGATATGGCTTGGGTTTTCTTAGATCTGTTTTTAGGCTATATGTCCAAGGCAGCGACATCAGAACAGCATTTCCGGGAATGTTTGCATAGTATTTTGTTTATAATCACTAGTTTTTCCTCATTTTATTTTCCTTAAATTTGACCATCTTATAAAGGCCCATGAATTACGCAAAAAATATATTGGAAACCATAGGAAACACTCCGATGGTAAAACTGAATAAAATAGTTGAGGAAGTCGATGCACTTGTACTGGCAAAGGTAGAAACTTTTAACCCTGGAAACTCGGTTAAAGACCGAATGGCGCTTAAAATGATCGAAGATGCAGAAGCCTCCGGATTACTAAAACCGGGTGGTACCATCATTGAAGGTACATCTGGAAATACCGGCATGGGACTTGCTATTGCGGCCAACATAAAAGGATATAAATGCATTTTTGTGATTGCTGATAAACAATCTAAAGAAAAAATTGATATTTTAAGGGCATTAGGGGCTGAGGTGGTTGTTTGCCCAACCCATGTGGAACCGGAAGATCCCCGGTCTTATTATTCAGTTTCCAGAAGATTATCTGAGGAAACACCCAACTCCTGGTATGCACTTCAATATGACAACCTTTCCAATACGGCTGCCCATTACGAAAGTACGGGGCCCGAAATCTGGGAACAGACTGATGGAAAAGTCACTCATTTTGTTGTAGGAGTCGGCACGGGAGGAACTATCTCAGGTGTAGGAAAATACCTAAAAGAGAAAAACCCGAAGATTAAAATTTGGGGTATTGATACTTATGGTTCTGTGTTTAAAAAATATCATGAAACCGGAATTTTTGATCAGAATGAGATCTATTCTTATATCACAGAAGGAATTGGAGAGGATATATTGCCTAAAAATGTAAACTTTGATATCATTGACGGTTTTGAGAAGGTAACCGATAAGGATGGTGCAGTATATACGAGAAAATTAGCCAGGGAAGAGGGTATTTTTGTTGGAAATTCTGCAGGCTCAGCCATTAAGGGAGTATTGCAATTAAAAGATCATTTTAAGCCTGATGATGTAGTTGTCGTGCTGTTTCACGATCATGGAAGTCGTTATGTTGGAAAAATGTTCAACGATGACTGGATGAGAGAACGTGGCTTTCTTGATGAAAATATAACGATTGCAGCTGATCTGATCAAAAATAAAAATGAAGATTTGGTTTCGGTTAAAACGGAAGAATTGGTCTCTCACGCGATTGAACGTATGCGTAAGTATGAAATATCTCAGCTTCCGGTGATGGATGCCGATGGTTTTGTTGGCTCACTGGACGAAAGCCAGTTGTTCAGATTATATTTTGAAGACAAGCATATCGCGGACAAACCTATTAAGGATGTCATGAGCAAACCCTATCCGATCGTAAAAAAGACTGTTACCGTTGAGAAGATATCATCTCTGATTCACAAGAACAATCAAGCGGTGATTGTGGATGCAGGGAACGGGCATTATCATATCATTACCAAACATGACATCATAAAAATGATACAGTGATACATTGATATAATGATACATTGATATAATGATGTAATGATATAATGATGCAATCCAACACTACATCATTATATCATTAACGCATTACATCATTATTCATATTCCGGGTACCAATTTCGCAGTCTTACTTCAATGTCAGCATTTCCCTCATTAACCAGCGACCTAAATACTTCCGTATCACTCATATCAGGATTTCCACGATAATGATAAGGATATACAATACCCGGTTTGAAGTCTAAAACTGCACTGGCAGCCTCCTTGACATCCATAGTATAAGGTAAATTCATACAGACAAAGGCGATATCTACATGTTGCAGACTTCGCATTTCTTCAATACCCGCTGTATCACCTGATATATATACTTTTTTCTTTCCCATTTCTAAAAGGTAGCCATTACCTCTTCCTTTTGCGTGCTTGGCATCCGCTGATTCTGGTAAATTATACATGGGAATTGCTTCAATGGTTATTCCCAGCTGTTTGCTGTTTTCACCATTTGATAATATCACCATTTGACTCTTGTATTTGTCAGATATTTGATCGGCTACAGCTTGAGGCGCTACTATTTTAATACCTTTTGTATCTATGGCATCCAATGTTTTTTCGTTCAAATGATCACCGTGGATATCTGT
>NODE-744-length-11333-cov-4.74419_pt1 | contig 11333 bp, 7 predicted proteins | sample MGYA00139097_ERZ477577 | MGnify/ENA metagenome assembly ERZ477577 | reverse complement strand
AAAAGGCCCGGAAATCACCATAACGTTTAAAGACGCCGAAGGTCTGGAGGCGGGAAAGACAAAAATCAAATACAAGGATGTTGAAATCGGTAAGGTCGACGGCATCCGTTTCAAAGACGACCTGTCGTCTGTCATCCTTACGGCGGAACTTGAAAAAGGCTCAGATCCCTACTTGACGGACAAGACCCGTTTCTGGGTGGTACGGGCCAGGGTTTCATCGGGTGCGGTATCAGGACTCGGGACCCTTTTCGGCGGCGCCTATATAGCCATGGATCCCAGGGATGACGGAAAATCTGCCCGAGAGTTTGTTGGTCTTGAAGAGCCGCCCGTCATATCAACCGATGAACCGGGCCGTCAATTCAAATTAAAAGCCAAGAAACTTGGATCTTTGAACCAGGGCTCGCTGATTTATTACCGGCAGATTCAGGTGGGCAAGGTAGAAAGCTACACCCTGGCCGAAAATGGAATGGACGTGAATTTTCAAATATTCATTCATGAACCCTATGATACGTATGTTCGCAAAAATACCCGCTTCTGGAATGCCAGCGGGGTCGATGTGACCCTGGGTGCGGATGGATTAAAGGTCAACACGCAGTCCCTGGTCAGCATCCTGAGCGGTGGACTGGCCTTTGAAAATCCAACGGATATTAAAGAGGACACACCTGCCGACGATAACCAGGTTTTCACATTGCATGACAGTTATGAGGCCGCCCAGCAGGTATCATTTACGCGCAAAGAGCATTGGAAGTTGGTTTTCAAAGGCTCTGTCCGGGGACTTGAGCCCGGTGCCCCGGTTGAAATCAAAGGCATGGTGCTGGGCAGGGTGGTGTCTGTTGATCTGGAGTTCGGGAAAGATCGATCTGATTTGGCTATTGTGGTTATGATCGAAACAGAACCCGAGCGTTTTGCAGGAGAATCTGGTTTTCCAGATAAAGTAGCACAACGAAAATTTGTCGATAACCTTGTGGCCAAGGGACTCCGGGCGCAGCTCAAAACCGGCAGCATATTGACGGGGGCACTCTACGTGAATCTTGACTTTCATCCCCAGCTACCCCCTGAAAAGATGGTTTGGGATGAAAAATATCCTGTATTTCCGACGATATCGCAAAGTTCGGAAGAACTCATGAGTGCTGTGGGGCAAGTGGTAGAGAAGCTGAAAGCTTTTCCGGTTGAAGAAATCGGCAGCAATCTGCAGACGATTGTTGCGAACCTGAAAAAGACAACCCAGCAAATCAGTGGCAATGAAGTGGAATCGATTATACATAATGTGAACAGCTTTACCGGCCAGCTCAGCGCGGGTGGCGTGGACGATCTGATTAAAAACTTGAACAAGACCATCCAGGATATCGGGATACTTATAGAAGATTTGAATACAGGAGGTGAGGGTGAAGTTGCCGCCACCTTGACACAGGCCCAAAAGACCCTGGTTTCCATAGAGCAGATACTGAGCGCCGACTCCAGTTTCAACCAGGAGACAACCCGTGCCATGCGGGAAATCGCCGATGCCGCCAGCGCCATTCGCATGCTGGTGGATTTTCTGGAACGGCAGCCCAATGCTTTAATATATGGTAAAGGAGAAAACGAATGAAGCATACAGGTAACATATCAGCGCGATACGCGTTACTATTTTTGATGGTGCTTACGGTCCTGGGGTGCAAGGGCAGCACCCCGCCGGTAACCTTTTACACGCTTACTCCCATTCCTGCCATGCAGGATGCGGGCAGTGGCCAGACCATCTTAAAAGACGTTCTCATCGGCATCGGGCCCTTGAAGTTCCCCAAGATACTCGACCGTCCCCAGATCGTCACCCGCCCGGCCCCCGGCCAAATAGACATGGCGGAATTCCAAAGATGGGGGGGCTTTTTAAAGGATGATTTCCTCTCCGTCATGGCCGAAAATATGGCGACCCTTCTGGGAACGGACCAGGTGGTCGTCTATCCCTGGCCGGGTGGCTTGAACCCATTGTACAGGCTTGAATTCGAGGTCCATCAATTTGACGGCAAACTGGGGGACGCCGTGGTGCTCAATGTCAGCTGGATTCTGAAAACACCGGATAAGACAGACAACACCCATCTGAAACGTGCGACCATTGTTCAACCCGTATCCGGCCCTGACTTTGACGCCCTGGTTGCGGCACAAAGCATGGCTTTGGAAAAACTCAGCCGCATGATTGTAGATGAAATGAAAAATATTATCTGAACCGCGTGCTTAGCACGCGGTCTGTAGAACAATTAAAATTAGACAGGATTCAATCATTTTCAAGTAGTATATAAGGAGGACACATGATTCGGTTTGCCGGTTTTATCATAATATTGATGCTGATTACCAGCCTAGTGAGCGGCACGGGTTATACCCAGGAGCTCATTGTTTTTCCTGCCAAGGGGCAGAGTGATGAGCAGATGGACAAGGACAAATACGACTGCTACAACTGGGCCAAAAAGGAAACCGGGTTCGATCCCATGCTGGTTCCCACGGCATCTGCACCGCCACCGAAGCAAAAAGAGACCAAAGCCAGCGCCGGTCGCGGTGCGGTGGGGGGTGCCCTCCTGGGTGCGGGCTTGGGTAAAATAACGGGCGGAAGTACCAAAAAAGGTGCGGTTGTCGGTGGCGTCGGTGGTGCCGTCGTTGGGGGGAGCCGTAAGGCAGGAACGCAAGAAGAAAACAAGAAAGCAAATCAGCAATGGGCCAATGAGCAAGGTTCTGAATACGCGAAAAAACGCAACCATTACAATCGCGCTTTTGCTGCCTGCATGGAGGGTAAGGGATACACAGTCAAATGACGCCCCCCACAGCAAACTGCAGGGTATTCAGGTTAGGGCGAACTTTTTCCAATCTGGCATGACAAAGGGGGCTACATGAACCAGACAAAGAGTATCTGCATCAGTTTGTTAATCCTGCTGATTATCACGGTGGTGAATGCCCATGCTGCTGGTGTTGCGGTCGGGCCGGATGGAAAGGCCAGGACCTCTAAACTTAATCTTCCTTTTGCTTTTTACAACCAGAGTTTTGGAGCGGCAGTAGGATATGTATATGGTGTCTCTGGTTGGCCACAACCGCAGTCGACCCTCCTGTCGACCACCATTGGCGGTACCACCGGCAGTGCCATGTCTTTTCTCATCGGCAAAGACTTACAGGTGCCAATCGTCCAGCGGTGGTTTGTGGATCCGGTGGTGTCCGTCGGGTACTTTAAAGACAGCGAGACCTATGGCAACGGCAACCCTGATTACGCCGACGACAAACGTGCCGGCGCCAACGATTCCGACGAGGATAACTATATAGAAGGGTCCGGCTGGGACAATTATGCCCGTATCAAATTCAAGTACCTCCTTCCCATGGGCCACGGTAAGGACACCATCATCGGCACTTACAAGGTTGCAGGCGGGCATTTGATCGAGGGAGCCAGCGGTGGTGAGTCCATGAACCCTTTTGCCAGCGGGAACACCTTCCTGGAGTTTAGACCCTTTTACCGTTCCCAGGCGGTCGACGACGGCGACGATGTCGACACCAAAATCAAGACCAACGGCATGGATGTTGGTCTTTACTGGGACAACCGTGATTGGTTTGCCAATCCCAAAAGAGGAAATTCCTGGCGGGTAAAGTATTCCGAAGACTGGGGCAAATTTAACAGTTCCGGGGACTGGACGTCCATGGAGGGCGAGGTGGACCAGTATTTTGAGCTGGGAAAATCGACACTGACGTCGTGGTTTTCGGGTCGTATCCTGGCCCTGGATGCCTGGACCTCATACTCTCCTTCCTGGGATAATAAAAGCGACGGCAACATCGAGAATCGTCCGCCCACCTATACAGGGGCGACCCTGGGGGGGCTGTGGAGAATGCGGGGCTACCCTTCCAATCGATTCAGTGATCGTGCAGCTGTTTACTACTGTGCTGAACTCAGGCTGACGCTGAGGCAGAACCCTTTTGACAAATGGGAGTGGTTACAGAAATACCTGGGGGTGCAGTGGGTACAGTTCGTGCCCTTTGTGGAAGTGGGCCGTGTGGCCCCGGAGTGGGACGTGGACCGTCTGCACTCGGATATGAAGGTTGACGGGGGCCTGGGTATTCGTCTGATGGCCAAGGGCATGACGATTCGAGCCGATTTTGCAGGTTCAGAAGAGGGTTTTGCCACCCAGATGATCATTGCTCAGCCCTTTCAATTTTAAAGGAGAGTATCTAAATGTGGGACCGACCTTTTGCAACAATTGCAACCAAACGCCTTTTTTTCATCGTGCTGATTTTTGCTGTCCTGTCACTATTCGGCAGCCTTCCGATGTCATCTGCTGTGGCGCAAACACAGGCCCTCCTTCTTCAGCAGGCGCAGAAGTCAACGCCTCCTCAACCCCCCACAAAAACGCCGGGTGAACTGGAAACGCAGGATATCGACAGCGTGATCGCCGTCATGGATGACGAGCAGGTCAGACGCATGCTCATCGATGAACTGAAAACCCAAGCCGCAAGGGAACTGAGCTCAACAAAAAACAATGAAATAGGGGGAATCGCCGGGTTTATCAAGGGCACAAGAAATCGTATCAACATCATCCGCGAACGTATCGAAACCCTTAAAACCGCAGACGGTGTCGATGTTCAGGAAGAATTCCCAGTGATGTACAAAATCATGGGAAAAGGCGAGGCGAGTGGAAAACCTCTAATGGCGATCCTGGGTGTGATCCTTGTATTCGTAGGGGCCATGCTTTTGGATTGGATTTTCAGACGTTATCTACTTTTTTCACGGAAACGTATTGCGGAATCGGTGCCGCCTTCATGGTCCGGACGTCTTGCACAGTTGGCAATAAGAGCGGTACTGGACTGCGTTTCCATTGGTTTTTTCACGGTGGCTGTTCTCATTTTCGGCTATGTCTTTTTAGCCAATACCCCTGGCCAACGGGTACTCGTGGCAGCGTATCTGGCAGCCATCGTCTTTGTGCGTTTGTTTGCGGTATTGTTCCGTGTTCTCCTTTCCGTTGAGACCCCGGCACTACGGATTTTGCCCCTTTCAGACGCTGCCGCCCGATATTTGAATCGGTGGCTGCTGGCCATCGTAATCATCAACAGTTTTGGTATGATAACCTGCGGCATCTTTCGTCTGGCAGGCATGCGTGAGCTCAATTATCTATTGAGCATCTCCCTGTTAAGTTTTGTGGTTGCCGGGATGTTTGTCTTCGTGATTCTGCAAAAGAGAAAACCGGTGGCGGCTGCACTGGCCGGAGGAAATCCATCTACCAGCCTGGTCGCACGTCTGGCAGAACGCTGGCATCAGATGGCCATTTTTGGCGTCGTGTTCCTCCTGATATTTTCGATTTTTTCACGCGTCATCTCCGGCAGCCGCGGAGCGCTGGGTTTCAAAACCCTTTTGATCATCGGTCTTTATGTTTTACTCGACTGGATATTGCGAAAAGCACTCAAAGCCGTTTTTGGCATCGCTCCGGAAACAACCGGGGAGAAACCGTCCACACCTGAAACCGTATCGGACGACACGGCAGCCAAAACCGATATCAAGGTGGAAGAAACAACGGAGAAAGAAGGTTTGGACAAGGCCCAAGAGCCCATGAAAATCGCGGCCCTGCCAGGCGATGCGGCAAGCGATTCAGACACCGAAGAGGATGAATCTGCAGGAGAAGAAGGCCCGGAGGAGGCTGAAGCCCCCCCAAAAGCTGTCTATGTCGGTAGGATGAAAATTATCGTCAAGAGCGGTCTGCGTATAGCGCTGGCATTTTATGCACTTTTCTGGGTACTGGGGGTGTGGGGAATTCACCTGTCTGTCGGCGAAGCCATCTCAAGGGCGCTGTCCAGCATCCTCATCACCGTTGCGGTGTGTTATGTGGCCTGGGAATTTCTCAATGCCAAGATCCAGCAAAAAATCCAGGAAGAAATGCCCGACGCCGATGAAGAAATGGAAGAAGGCGGGGCCGGCGGCAGCCGCGTGGCCACCCTGCTGCTGATTCTGCGACGGTTTTTTCTTGCTGTCATTGTCATCATGGCTACACTCGTCGCTTTGTCGAGTGTCGGAGTCGATATCGGACCCCTCATTGCCGGCGCCGGGATTATCGGCCTGGCCATCGGGCTGGGTGCCAAATCGCTGGTAACAGATATCATTTCCGGGTTGTTTTTCATGCTCGATGATGCCTTTCGCATCGGTGACTACATCGATATCGGTGGCACCAAGGGCATGGTGGAGAAACTATCGATCCGCTCCATGAAATTGCGTCACCCACGGGGCATGGTGAACACCGTTAACTTTGGCGATATCGGCACCGTGACCAATTTCAGCCGGGACTACATCATCACCAAACTCGATTTTCGCATAAAATACGACACGGATGTGGAAAAGGTCAGGAAGCTCATTAAAAAGAAAGTCTACAAGAAAATATTGAAAAATGAAGAACTGGGCCCGAAACTGCTCGCTCCCATCAAATCTCAGGGTGTTCGCCAGATGGAAGATTCCGCCATGGTCATGCGTGTGAAGTATAAGACCTTGCCCGGTGAGCAGTTTGCTATCCGTAAAGAAGTGTATCGTCTGATGAGAGAGGCTTTCGAAGAGGCAGGCATTGAATTCGCACACAAGAATGTCACGGTTTATATACCACCCGAGACAACCCAGGCCGCATCAAAATCAGAAAACCCTGATGATAAGCTGCAGCAGATCGCTGCCGCCGCAGCGCTTGCAATCGAGCCGGAGCAGACAGAAGAAGCCGATAAAGAAAAGAAGTCTTAGCCCGAACATCTCACTTGAACCCTTACTTTGGATCAACGCTTTTGGAGATGATCCAATTTTTTTATTGGCTTACAGGTCCGTTCTTTTGATGATGCGTTCCAATTGATTCGATTCTGCCCAGCCCCTTTTGTCTTTTGACAACTGCAGCAGGGTCCAATCGTTCTCGGTGCGTTCAACACGCACCACTGTCCCGGCATGAAGCTTGAATAAAACCGTATCTCTGGAATCCGGCCCAGACTGGACCACCACTTCCTCGGATAAAACCACGGCACGATTATCGCCCGCCCACGCGACCCATTTTAAAGCCCATGCGCATCCCCCGATGCCGATAACAATCGCCAGAAAAATTGAGAGGTAATATGTCCACTCGGTTTTTTTATAAAGTCTTATACAGAGAAGCGTGAAAAACAGGGCGTTCAAGAGAACAAAGCCGAAAAAGACTTCATACCGGTTGAGGCTGCCGAGACCCAGAAAGTCGCTGAATGAAGACATCTGCGGATCAGAAGAGGTGTCCTGGGTCTGGTTTCTTGCATGGGAAAGATTAAAGGCCAGATCCCCGTCCCGTGGTATCAAGAGACGCGCCCTTTCATAAGAGAGTACGGCTCTTCCCAGATCTCCCAGTCGAAAATACGCATTACCGAGATTGAAATAAACCGGCCCATTTTCATACCCGTTTTCGATCAGATGGATGTAGCCATCTGCTGCCTGCTGATACTGATGGTTCTTATAAGCCTGGTTGGCTTCAAAAAACCGCTCGACAAAAGACGGGCCGGTGTTTGCCTGGGCCATGTCTAAAAAGCATATGAACACCAGCATGCCGATGCTTATGAGCCGAACCTGCCTGATCATGACATATCCTTTTCTATTCTTTTAACAAGATCCAACAGCTTGCCGACGGCCTCGGCATCATTAAACGTGTTGCCTGCATACAACGCAGTTTCAAATTGCTCTACCAGTGAATGCATCTTTTTTGCTGTTTCAGCATTCACGCCTTGATCCCCCAAAATCCTTTCAGCATCATCGGCCGTCAGTGTGCCCATGGACAGACCGCAGCGATCATTCAGATAGTCCTTGAAGGCAGTAATGAGATCCGCGTAGCCCATGGGATCTTTTTTGCAGCGCCGCCTTAAAACACTGAAGGCTTTTTTGGCTTTTGACTGGGCCAATCGTTCAGGTGTCAGGCGCTGCACTCTCAAGCTAGCCAGGAGTATCAGATACATGCACAGGGGACCCACCAGGGCCAACCAGAAGACCCAGCCTTTGGCAAGAGAACGAAAGGGAACGGTGAGATCCACGGCATCGGTATGAATCGGTAAAATGTCTTCCCCCAACTGCTGTATCTCTTTTTTAAGCGTCCCTTCGCCAGTGTTGCTGGTGCCAGGCAGGGAATTCAAGACAGCGATCCTCTTTTCTGCTTCGCCCGGCAAAACAGACAACACATGTGGCGGCGTATTCAGCACATGGTATTGTTTTGTTTCCGGATCAAAAAAACTCAAGGATAATGGCGGGACCTTGTATTCACCGGCAATTTCTGGAACCAGGGCCCATTTCATGGTCTTTGTGCCGACAATTCCCTGACGATCCTGTCCGGTTTCCAGGACGGGTTGATCGCTGTATGTCCGGACAGAATCCATCTCAGGCAGATCCAGATCGGGTATACGATTCACGGTGCCCCTGCCTTTCACCTGAATGGTCAGCGTCGCAGAGTCACCTGCTTTCAGGCGGGAAGGCGCCAGGGTGGATGTCATCTGAAACGACCCCACAATTCCCGTAAAACCAGCGGGCCTGCCATCTTCGGGTAGCGCATGCACATGCAGATCAATAGGGTCGGTGGTCAATGTCAGGGGTCTGCCCGATGAAAACCCCGGGAACGGATCGTTGAAAAAATTGTCAAACCTGGAGCGTGAGCCGGGCTGACGTACGGTCATTTTCATCCGGGAAGGCGTGATATGAATGTCGCCCTTTTTTGAAACCACCAGCGCGTGACGGATTTCCAATACCTGATATGCCAGGCCTTCATAGGTGGATGAATATTCCAGGGGCCGGCCGAGCTGCTGGAAGTGAAGGTATTCCATTTCAGGCAGACCCAAAGAGAGATTGCCAACGTTAACCCGGTAATAGAGCTTCAACGTGTAAAGAACCTGCTCATCCACATAAATGTCCCGTGACGAGACAGAAGCCTGGACAAAAACCGGGCCGGGATCTGAACCACCTGGTTGTGTCGCTTTCCGGACCACCAGGGTGTGGCTCTCGCTCTCAAATATTTTGCCGTCTACTGTAACCCTGATGGGCCCTATCTTGAACGTGCCGGTTTTTTTGGGCTGGATAAAATAGGTGTAGTCCACGCCTGAACTGACCTTGCCGTTGATGATCTCCACCCGGCTGGAAGTCCCTCCGTTAGTTACCAGAAAGGACGCCAGACCCTCAAGAACAGGCGGATCATCGCTTTTGCGGGACCCGGAAACACGAATCTCCATGCGCACGGTGTCTGACAGGCTTGTTTCTAACCGGTCCAGCCGAAGCGTGACAGTCACGTCGTCTGCCGCCCAGACAGTGAACAGGGGCAGTAAAAGAAAACACAGGATGACTGGGATTGTCTTACGCATCCTACCAGTCCCTTCCAGAAAAAGAATGTTGGGATTTTTCATCAGGTGTCATAAAACGCATGAATTCAGATGGATCTTCCCGGACATTGTCCAGCAAGGCCTCGGCTTTTTGCCTGTCAATACCGGATGGCTTTTCTCCTTCTACAGGATCGGTCGATGCCGTTTCAGGCATGGCTTCACGCGGTTTTAGATCGCCGGAAAGGGTCTCTTCATCTGTGGAATCAGATGCTTTGTTTGGGTTCGAAGCCTGATTCTGTTTGTCGTTGGACCGCTCTTTTCCGTCATTTCCTGAAGTTTGCTCCTCTGTTTGTTTAGGGTCTTCTTTTTCCTGGTCATTTTGTTGCGGTTCTTGCCCAGACGGCTGTTCTCCCTGACCCTGCTTGCCGGTTTCTTTGCTTTTTTTCTGTCCGTCCCCCTGGGGTGGCGTGTCGGATGGGGGTGCATCAGAATTTGCCTGTTCTTGTGTTTCTTTCTCTTTTTTCAGGGCTCTTAAAGACAATTCAAGATTGTAGCGCGCATCTTCGCTGGAGGGTTGCTGAACAATCGCCTCCTTATAATAGGCGGCGGCAGACACATAGTCTCCCTGCTTGAAGGCGGTATTGCCCAGATTAAAGGCGGCCTTGAAGCGTATGTCCGCATGCTCTGTTCTTTTCAAGACACTGGAAAAGGCTGCCGATGCTTCCTTGTATTGTCCATTCTGAAAGGCGGCACAGCCGCGATTGTAGCGAAAACGAATATCCCTGGGATGATCCATGTCATGACGGGCATAGGCTTGTTCCGCCTCCGCATACTGTCCCTGCCGGTAAAGTTCATCCGGTGTTTCAGCGGCAGAGACCGGGGGCAAACAAAACCAGGGGAGGGGGCCAAAGACCAGAACCACCATAAAAAACGAGAAATTTCTTTTGCCGCTGGCACGCCGTTTGTTGTCCAGCAGCTCTTCGAATAACAGTAACAAAAAGGCAGCCAGAACAAATAGCGTGAAACGCTCTTCATAAACCTTGATTTTCCCGCTTTTCAGGGTCTGGGCCTGGGTTTTATGTTTGATGCCATCAAAATAGAGAATATCCAGATCCAGGTCTCCGGCCATGGAGCGAACATAGTCGCCACCGGTTATATTTGCAATCGCCTGTAAGGTTTTTTCATCGAGCCTGGACAGTACCAGGTTGCCGCTTTTGTCCTTTTTAAACCCGCCCTCGTCATTGCCCGCGGGTATGGGGCCACCCGATGGATCGCCCATGCCAAAAACGAAAATTTTTACACCCTGATCGGCTGCTTTTCGGGCAGCTTCTAGACCGCGGTTTTCATTGTCCTCGCCATCGGTGATCAATAACATGACCTTGTCGGTTTCGGCCGTGGCATCAAAAGCGGACAGCCCTATTTCAATGGCTGTACCCAGATCGGTTCCAGGCACCGGGATGCTGCCTGGCTTGAGCACATTTAAAAACATCTCCAGGGCGGCATAGTCGAGGGTGAGGGGGCATTGAACAAAGGCAGTACCTGCAAAAACCGTCAGACCCACCCGGTCACCTTCAGCAACCTTGAGAAAATCGATGATCTCTCTTGTGGCGCGTTCCAGACGATTGGGTTGTACGTCTTCAACCATCATGCTCCGGGAAACATCCACGAGCATCATAATGTCCACACCTTTACGACTCACTTCCTGATAGTGGCTGCCCCAGCGAGGGCCTGCCAGGGCAAAGATCAGGGTGCCCAAGGCAAAAAGGAGCAGCAGGGCCTTTAGAAAGCGTTTGCCTTTGTGATCCTCGGGCGTAAGTCTTTTCAGGAGGGTTTGCTCGGCAAACCGGACCAGGGCCCTTTGTCTTCTGCGATGCTGGACCATGAGGACAAAAGCAATCAGCGGTATAATCCAAAGAAAATGAAGGATCCAACTATTTGCAAATGTCATGGAATCGTCCTCAACAACGTGGTGCGTACGATGATGTCCGCTGCCAGAAAGAGTATGGCCGGTATAAGAAAAAAAGGATAGAGTTCCTTGAAGTGGAAGAACTCTTTAA
>NODE-743-length-11333-cov-14.4102_pt1 | contig 11333 bp, 12 predicted proteins | sample MGYA00139097_ERZ477577 | MGnify/ENA metagenome assembly ERZ477577 | reverse complement strand
TTCATGTGGTGAGGCATTCTCCATGTTCCATCTGCATCTTTAACTGGCATTGGTAATGTCAATTTGTAATGTGTTCTTCTTTTCGCTGCTCTTGTGTGACTCACACGTCTTTTAGGTACTGCCATTTTATGTCCTTTATTACAATTTTATTTAATATTCTACTTCAAAATCTTCATCACTATTATCACATTTGTCACAATAGTTATAAGCATTTTTAAATGTATTTATTTCGCTCTGTAGTATGTACGAAATATCTATTTCGCCATCTAAAAACTCAATTATATCTAAATCATCTTTATCTTCAGATACTATATCGCTCAGCTTAAGTTGTAGCTTTTGATCAAGATCATAGTCATATGTGTCTCCACATCTGTCACATGTCAACTCTATACTACCACTCATTTGTGCATCTAAAGTGACTTGATGATAACCACTCTTCTTCAAAGTCCCCTCAAGCAGAACACCCTCTGAACGCAGTTCAATGGGTTTCGCTGTGGAACCTATTTTGTCAAATACAATTTTCATAAGGATACTCCTTAAACTGTATTAGTAGATCTCTCTTTGTGCAAAAAAGAAGTTAATTTCAATGTTCGCATTTTCAACAGAGTCACTTCCGTGTACTGCATTTGCATCGATACTGTCTGCGAAATCTGCTCTGATCGTTCCAGCTTCTGCTTCTGCAGGATTTGTAGCACCCATAAGGTCTCTGTTTTTAGCCATTGCATTCTCACCTTCAAGTACTGTTACAACAACAGGTCCCGAGATCATGAAGTCTACAAGGTCTTTAAAGAAAGGTCTTTCAGCATGGATAGCATAAAATGCTTCTGCATCTACACGTGAAAGTCTTGTTTTTTTAGTTGCTGCAATTCTAAGTCCTGCTGCTTCAAATCTTGAAAGAATTTGTCCTACAACATTTTTAGCTACTGCATCTGGTTTAATGATTGATAATGTTTGTTCCATCTTATATTCCTAAGCGATAATTTACTTCCAAATTAAATTATGTGGAGAGTATTCGGGCGGAATTTTACCTAATAAAGTATTAAAATAAGTTTAAGTTTTGAAAGGGTCATGCGGTATAAGTTGAGACTACCAAGTGGTAGTCTCTGTAAAGCGATGTAGATTAGTCTACTACAACGTTTTTACGAGCTGCTCTATCTTCTAATGAGATATCTTCTCTCATTGGCATTTCAGCATCAGGATTTTCCATCCCGTAATTTAGACCATCAATATAGTTTCCACCATTGAAGTGGTCTTTATGTTCAGCCGTGAATGGCATATCCCAAGTAATACAACCCTCTGTTGGACACGCTTCAGCACATGCTGGAGAGTCGAAGTGATCTACACACTCAACACATTTGTCAGGATATACATAGTATAACTCCTCACCCGTTGGATTATCATCCTCATCTACAATTGCTTCTACTGGACATTCGTCAATACATGCCGCACAGTTGATACAAGTATCACCAATAATTACTGCCATTTTTATTCCTTTATAGTTATATACGCAAACTATAGCTAAAGATTTTTAAAAAAAACTTTAATCTCTTTAGATAATTTGTTAAAGTATACAAAAGAGTCAATTCATTACACTCTCACAAAGACTAAATGTTTAAATACTTCTTTATTTCATCTACTCTATCTGTTTTCTCCCAGCTGAATCCCTCTTCTTCTCTTCCGAAGTGACCATAGGCTGCCGTTCTGCGATATATGGGTTTAAGCAGATCCAATGCATCCATGATACCTTTAGGAGTAAGATCAAACAGTGACTCTACACAAGATGTGATCTTCGCTTCATCCACCGTTGCAGTGCCGTGTGTATCTACATAAATAGAGACTGGTTTAGCTACACCGATCGCATAGGCTATTTGCAGTGTCACTTTATCACACACACCTGCAGCCACAAGGTTCTTCGCTACATATCTTGCAGCGTATGCAGCAGAACGGTCCACTTTTGTAGGATCTTTACCTGAAAATGCTCCTCCACCATGAGGACAAGAGCCGCCATAAGTATCGACGATGATCTTTCTACCTGTAAGTCCTGCATCACCCTGTGGTCCACCGATCACAAAACGTCCCGTAGGATTGATATGATAGGTAATATCATCAGACATCAACTCCGCTGGTATCACTGCTTTGATCACTTCTTCAAGTACCGCTTTTTGTACCTGTTCAAGTGTCACTTCGGGATGATGCTGAGTAGAGACTACGATCGTGTCTATTGCAATCGGTTTTCCATCTACATACTTAACGGAAACTTGTGCTTTTCCATCTGGACGTAGAAACGGGACAGTACCGTTTTTACGCACTTCTGCCAGTTTAGATGTGATCTTATGTGCAAGGGAGATAGGTAAAGGCATAAGCTCTTTGGTCTCATTACAGGCATACCCGAACATAAGTCCCTGGTCACCTGCACCGATCTCACCGGAAGCCTGATCAACTCCCTGGTTGATGTCCGGACTTTGTTCACCTATACCGTTCAGTACACCTGCAGATCTATAGTCAAAACCATAACTTGCATCTGTGTACCCTATCTCTCTTACGACTTCCCGTGCAATCTCTTGCATCGGTGCATAAGCTGTTGTCTTTAGTTCTCCTGCGATAACACAAAAACCATTGCTCAGTAACGTCTCACAAGCCACTCTAGCCTGTGGATCTTTTTCAATGATATAGTCGAGTATAGCATCTGAGATCTGATCAGCCATTTTATCTGGATGACCCTCGGTTACCGATTCACTTGTAAAAATGTATTCGTTAGCCATTTTTAGTTCCTTAAATATTTTTGTTCACTGTCACTGAACTTGAAAAAATATCTCAAAAGATACTTTATCAAACACAGATTTGATACAGAGTTCATACCTCTACACGATCCTCTTGGCCAACTGCTCAGGTAAGATCCCTAGAGACTCTTCTACAAGCTTTGTATTACCATGCGTGATAAATGCATCATCATACTCAAATGTGGTCAACTCTACATCGTTTATCTTCTCTTGACTTAAGAGTTCCAGGATGGCTGATCCTACACCACCTTGTGCTGCAGAATCTGAAAAAACAAACCATTTTTTATACTTGGTACTTAAAGTCACAAGCATCTCTGTATCCAATGGCTTCACAAAACGAAGATCTAACACTGCAGGATCGGCCTCAACAAGTTCTGCTACTTTTTGGGCTCGTCCGACACCATTTCCGTATCCGATAAAAAGTATCTCTGCACCCTCTTGGAGTAAAACAGACTTCCCTAACTCATAGGCTGGACTCTCTTTGTCTTGAGCCAAAAATGCCCCTCTAGGGTATCTAAAAGCACAAGGATGATCATACTCTTTGGCAAATGCCATACATAGTTTCATCGTTGCCTCATTATAGGGTGCAAGCAGTGTCATATTTGGAATAGCCCGCAAGTACGAGATATCAAAAGCACCTTGATGTGTCTCTCCATCTTCTCCGACTATACCCGCTCTGTCCAATGCAAAAGCAACACCCAGATCCATAAGCGCTATATCATGGATGACCTGGTCAAAACCACGTTGCAGGAAAGTTGAGTAGATCGTACAAAATGGCTTAAACCCTTCTTTTGCCAATGGTCCCATAGAAGTCACAGCATGTTGTTCTGCGATGGCAACGTCCCAAAAACGTTTAGGGTATTTGTCCATCACTGCACTCATCCCTGTACCACTTGGCATAGCAGCCGTTACACCTACAACTTTTTCATCTTCATCTGCAAGTTCTACCAAAGTATCAGAAAAAATAGCTGTTGCTGCCTTCGCACCATTCTTTTTAGGTACTTCACCTGTTTTAAGATCAAAGGCACTTACACCGTGCCAGTGTTCTTTGGTACCCTCAGCTATCTCATAGCCCTTCCCTTTGGTAGTTTGTGCATGAATGATCACCGGCTTACCTAGAGCTTTGGCTACTTCCATCGTCTCTATCAGTGATTCAATATCATGTCCGTCTACAGGTCCAATATACTCGATACCCATCTCTTCAAACAAAATTCCCGGGGTGATAAGCTTGAAAGACTCTTCAAATCTTTTTGCCATATACGTTGCACCTTCAGGCAAATGTTCAAGCACTTTTTCTACTTTTCCTTTGAATTTCTGATAAAAGGAACCAGCCATTGTTTGAGAGAGTAGTTTACTGATCGCCCCGATAGGTTTAGCGATACTCATTTCATTGTCATTTAAAATGATGACCACAGGGTATTTTCTGTCACCCAGTTCATTGAGTGCTTCATAGACCATCCCGGCACTCATACTTCCATCACCTATGAAAGCAACAGGGACTCTCTCTTCACCTTTCAGTGCTATGGCCTTTGCCGCACCTACTGCCAGTGAAATAGAAGTAGAACTGTGCCCTGCTACATAATAATCATATTTGGACTCTTTTGGTTTAGTGTATCCGCAGATACCTCCAAACTGACGTAAAGTATCAAATGTGTCCCATCTGTCTGTCAAGAGTTTATGTGCATACGCCTGGTGACTCACATCAAATATAAAAGGGTCTTTCTCTACATCAAAAACCTTGTGCATAGCTACGATAAGATCTGTTGCACCCATAGTAGAACTCAAGTGCCCACCATTTTTACTGACCGTGTCCAATATCTTCTGTCTGATCTCTTCAGCCAAAGTATTGAGTTCTTCTATAGAGTATGCATTTATATCTATCATCTTTTTATTTCCCCAGTAAATAGGCACTGATAAGTTTTTTAGTGAAACCTATCTGTGCATCATCGTATGTTAAGCCTAGATCATCAGCTAAATGTTTCAGTTCTTTTTTCGTAACTTTTTTCATCATACTGTGCTGTACTTTATGTTGGGTAAAGTCATCTAAAATAAAAGGCTTTACCTCTACTTCATTGGCTTTTACTATCTCAACTTCTTTCAAGCTGTCACTTCTAAAAAATGTTTAAAGAAAACATCATTTTGTTTTGCTGTGCCTATGGTGATCCGTATCGCATTCATCTCATAAGAAGCAAGGTTTCGGATAATCACACCACGCTTGAGTAAGGCATCTGCTATTTTGGTAGAATCCATACCCTCATCAAACAAATATGTAATAAAGTTGGTATAACTCTCTATGTATTTAAACCCCTGTGCATCTGCAAAAGCTTCATATCGTTTGATCTGCTCTTGGTGAAGCGCTACGGATTCTTTCACAAAACTATTATCCTTACATGCTTCTATAGCTACCAATAGAGAGAGGGTTGTGATATTAAATGGTGGTCTCATTTTATAGAGTTCTCTTATAAGTTCAGCCTGTCCGATACCGTATCCTACGCGCATACCTCCCAAACCATGTGCTTTGGAAAATGTACCTAGGTAGATCACATTTTCATACCCTAAAAGGTCCTTCGGAGTGATGGCATAGTTATCATCTTTTGCCGCCGCATACTCCATATAGGCACCATCTACAACTACCAGAGTATCATTATCTACTGCATTGATGATCTCCAATACCTCTTCTCTACTCGTAGCATCCCCTGTAGGGTTGTTCGGTGTACAGATATAAATGATCTTTGGTTTGTGCATACGGTATGCTTCCATAAACTCATCATACTTATGTTCATGGCTTGCAGTACGGATGATCTTTGCACCCATCTGTTTGGCATAGATCTCATACATAGCAAAAGTCACTGCAGACATCAGTACAGAAGAATCTTCATCTAACACAGCTCGTGAAATGAATTCTAAAACCTGATCTGAACCAGCACCGATGATAATATTTTCATCATTCACATCATACTCTGCAGAAAGTGCTTCTTTAAGCTCGAACATACTGTCATCAGGATAAAGATGCGCAATATCAGCATTAGATCTGATCACTTTTGCTATAGCAGGGTTCGTTCCTATAGGGTTTTCATTGGAAGCCAATTTCACCACATCTTTAGCCGCAATACCATATTCACGTACCACAAGCTCGATAGGTTTACCTGCTTCATACGTTTTAATGTTCTGCAATACTTTGTTAAATCTCATTCTTCTTTTTCTCCATTATTACTTACTGCTTCTTTTAAATATCATCGATCTCTTTGACATATGAACCCAATACTTTGATCTCACCTTTATGCTTTTCTAAAATAGGTTTGATATGAGCATCATCCTTATGTCCGTTAAACTCTATAAAAAAGATCGACTCACCCCCTACAATATGTGACTTAATTTTTGTCAAGTTCACTTTCGCTTCTTCGAAATTATTGAGGAAATCCACCAGTGCACCCGGTTTATCCAAAAGTCTCACAAGCAACGACGTTTTATCATTCCCTGAAGGTGCATTTTCAAAATCAGAAATGATGAAAAATCGTGTTTTATTGTTACTGTTGTCTTCTACATTGTTAAAACGTATCGGTAAATTATTTAACTTTGCTGCTACGGCAGGACAGAGTGCTGCTGCTGTCTCATCTTTCAGTGCAAGCTTTGCTGCTTTTGCCGTCGACTCTACCGGGATATGTTCTACCTCATCCAAGCCCAAGTCTTCTAAAAACTTACGACACTGTCCAAAAGCGATATCTTTAGAGTAGATCTTCGTGATCTTTTGTATATCATCATTCACTGTAGCAAAAGCCAAGTGTACATCTACCATAACTTCCGCGATGATCTTAAGATCATACTCATCCAGACAATTAATGGTATCCGTAACTATACCGTTGGAAGAGTTCTCTATGGGGATCACACCAAATTTCGCTGTGCCTTTTTCTACTTCGCGGAAAATACCCGGTATGGAGCCCATAGACAAGTATGCACTCATCGCACCAAACTTACTCTCCGCTGCTTGATGGGTAAAACTTGCTTCAGGGCCCAAATACGCTACAGCTTCAGGAAGCTCAAGATTTCTAGCTACGGCGAACATCTCCAAAAAGAGTGCATCTATCGCAGCATCTGTAAGCTTTCCTTTGTTTTGACTTTTCAGACGATTAAGAATAGCTTGTTCACGTTCAGGACGGTAGATTGGTGCACCTGTCGTATTTTTGACTTCACCTACCTGATGTACCAGTTCCATACGTTCATTATAGAGTTTTAACAATGCATCATCAATGCTGTCTATCTTTACTCTTAGCTCATCTAAAGTCATATTCTAACCCTGCCTTTTTTGCTTTACTTTTCTAGATATTCAAGCTCTAAACGTACTTGATCTTCATACGTTTCACGCTTACGTATGAGTCTGTCTTTCCCACCTTCCAATGCTACTTCTGCAGCTTTGGCGCGTGTATTGTAATTACTTGCCATGGTAAATCCATATGCACCTGCAGAGTGTATCACAAGCAGGTCATTATGTTCCAATGGAGGAAGAGGTACATTTTTACCGAAAAAGTCACCGCTCTCACAGACAGGTCCTACCACATCTGCTGGTGTCTTTTCACCCTCTACAAGTACAGATTCTATCTTATGATACGCATTATAGAGGCTTGGACGTAAAAGGTCATTCATGGCGCCATCTACGATCACAAAACGTTTTCCATCATTCACTTTTTCATAGAGTACTTTGGTGAAAAATGCTCCTGCATTGGCTACCATGTAACGGCCCGGTTCGCATAAGAGTGTCACATCCAACCCTTTGGTTGCTTCAAATATAGCTTGGGTATATGCCTCTGCAGGAATGGTGACTTCATCATCATATACTACACCTATACCCCCACCCACATCAAAGAACTTAATGTCGATCTTGATCGCTTTAAGTGAACGGACCAAATCTGCTACGATACTGCATGCTTCACGTATAGGTTCAAGCTGTGTAAGCTGAGAACCTATATGGAAATGAATACCTACAGGATTCAAAAATTCTGATTTATTCGCATAGATATACATACGTTTTGCCATATCTATCTCTACACCGAACTTGTTCTCATGCAGTCCCGTTGAAATATATGGATGTGTTTGCGGATCAATATTTGGATTGACACGGATAGAGATACGTGCCTCTTTACCCAGTTCTTTCGCGACCATCTCCACGCGTTTCATCTCAGCTTCGCTCTCTAAGTTTAGAAGTAAGATATCCTGTACCAGTGCTTCACGTATCTCATCATCTCGCTTACCGACACCGGAAAAGATGATCTTGTATTTATCTACACCTGCAGTGAGTGCACGTTTGACTTCACCGATACTCACACAGTCAGCACCTGCACCAAGCTTAGCCAAATGAGCGATAACAGAGAGATTTGAGTTTGCTTTTACTGCATAGTTGATAATAGATTTTTTACCTGAAAAAGCATCTTTGAGTGTGGTATATCTATTTTCAATATAATCAAAATCATAAATATACAGAGGCGTACCATATTGGTTTGCCAATGCTTTATAATCAATATTCATTTACACTATCCTATGAACTCAATACTTTGAGTCTATTTTAGGGTGATTTTATCTAAAAGTTGATTAAAAGGTACATTGAACGTACGGTGGGGTGTTAGACGAGGCTTTTTTCATCTGTAAAATAGATGTAAATAGCATAGGCCCACAAAACGACAACCGGTAATATCCCTGTCAATTCAGGTATCAAAACACCGTTTGATGCCATCTGTCCCAGTCCAAACAATACACCCCAAATTACAAATGTCACAGCTAATGAAAATGCTACCACAGCACCTACATTCATCATACGGGCATGAAAAGGCAGCTTAAAAAACAATATAAGCAGTAAAGCTATAGAAAAAAGTGGTACCGATATCTTATCGTACAATGCTGCCCTGATCTTGTCTGAATTCAAATCTTGCTTGTTTAACAGTCTCCATGTGATATACGCATCCATAATATTCAATGCTTTACCTTCATACAATGATTCTATGATCTTAGGTTTATAGCCTTCTAGTGTCTCTATTCGCTCTTTATGTTCAACCGTATATCTCGACAATTCACCATTTTCATAGATATGTGTTTTCAATGTAGCATCATATGCCGTCCATTTTTCATCATCAAATACTGCGGTAGGTGCATTGATGGTATAACGTACCTGATAGCCTTCGACTTTGAAAATAGTAATATCTTCTATCTTTTTTTCTATAGGATCAAGGTTTTTGATATAGACAAACGTATCATCATATTTGAAAAAAACATCATGTACATCATACGCACCCAATTCATTTTCAAGGAGAAATGCTGCTTTGTCTTTGGCATAAGAGAACTCTGTGGTATGCAATGTTAAAAAAGTAAGATATGTCAATGAGGCCATGGTAATTAATGGTATAAGAAGTCTTTTTTTATCATATCCGAATGCATGAAAAGCCCCCATAGTATTGCTTTTTATCAGTGCAAGTTTTGTCATAATAAGTGCAAAAACAATAGCCAAAGGATAGAGTAAACCTAAGGCTTCTTGCCACATGTAGAAAATATAGAGTATTTTATAATTTGAAGCAACATCCAGTTTCTGCACATGCTGAAAATAATCAATTGCAGCAAAGGCAAAAGTTAAACCAAATAATATAGACAATAGATTTTTCATATATATTTTGACTAAATATCTGAAGTGTAATGAAGGGTTCAATAGACTCATAGTGTTAAACCTTCTATCGATTTCAGACTGTACTTTGACTTGACTTCATTGAGTTCTTCTCTGTATAGTACTTTACAAGCCTCAGCTACATGGGCTATCAATGCATTTAACATAGGCACTTCATCTTGGGAAAAATCATGCAATACATAGTCTGCAACTTGTGACTTATGCTCTGGTTTACCTACCCCCACTCTTACACGTAAATACTCTTTTGTTATGTGTGTATCGAGTGATCTGAGTCCATTGTGCCCGCCATGGCCCCCACCTCTTTTAAAACGCACCGCACCAAAAGGCAGATCAATATCATCATGGATCACAATAATATCTTCAAGTTCTACTTTGAAAAAATGTTTTACAGGTTGTACAGATGTCCCTGAAAGGTTCATAAATGTGGTAGGTTTTAAAAAAAGTGTATTGGCAGTGCGATAAAGCTTGCCATGAAAAGAAGTTTTGGAAATGTCTCGAGCCGAAAAGTCATCCACAAGTTTGTCGATGACCTTAAAGCCGATATTGTGTCGTGTATCTTCGTATTGTGATCCCGGGTTACCTAGACCTACGAAAAGTATCACGACTGTGCTTTCATGCTGTTATTATTTAGCTTTGATCACACCACAGATAGCAACATCTGGTCTGTCCATCATTTTACAGTTTGCAGGTACTTCAACATCTCTTACAAGAATTGATGCATCTCTCTCTAGTGGTTCTACATTAAGATCAAATCTTGCAGGCATATCTTCGATAGCGCCTCTTACTTTTAATCTTTTTTTAGACATAACAAGTACACCTTTGTTTTTAAGCCCAACTGGTGTTCCGTGTGTGATCACTGGTACAAGGAAGTTTGTTACTTGACCTGGTACAGCAACTCTTAGATCTACGTGTACTACATCACCGTTTACTGGGTGAAGTTGATACTCTTGGATAAATACATTGATCTCTTTATCGCCAACTTTAACTGGGAATGTAAGTGTTTCTTTGTTTCTTACTGTTCTTACAAATTCACCACGTTTAAATGCAGCGTTGATATTTTCAACACCATTTGCATAAATGTTTGCGATTAGATAACCATCTCTTTTAAGCTGCTTTGCATTACGCTTACCGATACTCTCTCTAACGATACCTTCTAACATATCTGTCCTTTGTTCATTGTATAATTTTTTACTCAATAAATTACTTCATTTTAGTAAAATAGACGCGAATTATACCCAGTTTGTATTAAATTATTCTTGCCTTCGTTATTATCTCTCAGTTCCATTGTTACTGTCGTGAAGTCATTCACGACAGCTTAATTCTACTCATCCTCTTTAAAGCCAAATACATCAACATCTTTTTCATGGGCATGTTCATCAATGATCGCACCTTTTCCGACCCCCTGCATTTTAAGTTTCATATCTGCCGGGTTTGTCGCATATTCAAGGGCTATCTCTTCTGTGATCTCACCTTTACGCAAGATATCTAAGAGTGCCTGGTCAAAGGTCTGCGTACCGTAGATCTCTTTTCCTTCAAAAAGAGCGTCAGGGATCTCTGCATCTCTGTTCTCTGCTATGAGTTGCTCGATCCTTGCCGTTTTTTTGAGAATTTCGATCCCCGCTACCCTTCCTCCACGCTTCGTAGGAATAAGTCTTTGGGAAATAACACCCTCAAGCACAGAGGCTAAAGACATACGAATACGGTTTTGCTCCTCATTACCAAACATACCGACAATTCTGTCTATGGTTTCTTTTGCATCCAAGGTGTGCAGTGTGGAAAATACAAGGTGACCCGTATTCGCCGCGTGAAGCGCGATATCGATCGTTTCCAAGTCCCTCATCTCCCCTACAAGTATAATATCCGGGTCTTCCCTTAATGCTGCTCGTAGT
>NODE-742-length-11343-cov-5.01727_pt1 | contig 11343 bp, 10 predicted proteins | sample MGYA00139097_ERZ477577 | MGnify/ENA metagenome assembly ERZ477577 | reverse complement strand
AATTAGAATCCTGCTATAATGAGAACCCTAGTTTTCAAGTGAAAGAGCCACTAAATTTTTTTTCAGCTATACGTTGTATGAAATACCGTCTTTGGGATGAAAAAAACAAAGAGTTAATTGGGTTTAGAAAATTGAAACGAGTCTATAGAGATCGATTATAATTTACTGCAACGATTCGGAAGAATGTTGATTGTTTCTTAAATTTACACCCTCTTTAAATCAAATTTGATGATCGAAACAGATATTATAATCATCGGTGCTGGCCCAGTTGGACTTTTTACCGTTTTTGAAGCAGGATTACTTAAATTAAGATGTCATCTAATTGACTCACTCGGTGAACCCGGGGGGCAGTGTGCTGAAATATATCCGAAAAAGCCGATTTATGATATACCTGGATTTCCAGAAGTACTCGCTGGAGACTTGATTGACAATCTAATGAAGCAAGCCGAGCCTTTTAATCCTGGTTTTACTTTGGGGGAATCGGCCGTTGAAATTGATAAAATCTCGGAAAACGAATTCATCGTCACAACAAATCGAGGCACAAAACACAAAGCTCCAATCGTTATGATTGCTGGAGGATTAGGTGTTTTCGAACCTCGTAAACCACCAATCGAAGGATTAGAAAATTTTGAAGATAAAGGTGTAGAGTACATCATTAAAGATCCTGAAATATATCAAGACAAACGCTGTGTAATTTCTGGAGGAGGAGATTCGGCATTGGACTGGGCAATTTATTTAGCTAAAAACAACATTGCTTCAGAGATCTCTTTGGTACACAGGAGAAATTCATTTAGAGGCCATTTGGATTCGGTTCAACAAATAATGGATTTAGCCGATGAAGGAAAAGTTAATTTGATTACCGAAGCGGAAGTGGTAGGAATTAGTGGTAATGATTCTGTTGAAAGCGTAACTATCAAGCATAAATTAGAAGGAGAAATTATCAAGGAGACGGATCATTTTATACCTCTATTTGGACTTAAACCGAGTCTCGGGCCAATCGCCAACTGGGGATTAGAAATTGAAAAGGGTGCCATTAAAGTTGATACATTAGATTATTCTACGAACATCCCAGGCATTTACGCGATAGGTGATGTGAACACGTACACAAACAAGTTGAAACTCATCCTTTGCGGATTCCATGAAGGTACGTTGGCTGTTCAATCTGCTTTTGCGAGAATTCATCCGGAGAAGAAGAATGTATTGAAGTACACTACAGTAAATGGTGTAACTGGCTTTTAATTGCTTACATCAACCAATATTTGAACGATCTTGATTCAATTGCATTCTAGCAACGGAGAATAACACTTCAAATGCAGCGGAAAAGGCAACTAATATTCTCGGCATTATCAATATGCATAAAAGAGTACTTTACTCATTCACTTCAAAGCTATCTGTAGGCTCTTCGCATTGAAGAGCCTTTTTCGTAGATTTACATTATGAATCGCAGAACAATAAATGCTGTAGTTATCCTTGGAATCATTGCCATGGCCAGTATTTTATTTATTCAAATGATCTCGATTAATAAAACTGCTGAGCTTCAAGAAAAAAACATTGAGATCCAGCAACGAGAGGATAGTCTCAACCTTGTTCACTTTACCGATCGAGCTTATATTGCCTTGCGAAATGTTCTCCATAGAATCCGAACGGATAACTCAGACAGTTCCGACGTTTTCGAAGCGGTCAAACAGGTTGATTTAAACTTTTTTAAAGTCGATTTCAGCATAGATCTAGATGCATTTCAATTAGAAACTTGGTTGACTAGAGAAATGTACGCCCAAAACCTATTACATGATTTTCAATTTGCCATCTATGATTGTTTTGATAGCACAACAACATACAGTAGCCTAATTTCTTATTCAGGTGCTGAGTTTTTACCTGACACAAATGCAGAAGTGATCCAACCTGATTTTACTTTCGAAGATATTGACCATTACTTTACCGTTTACTTTCCTGACATAAATGACGACATTAGACCTATTGAAAAAAGTGGGGGATTCACACCTTACATGTATTTAATTGCTATCGTTGTCTTAGTGCTTCTATTCTTCGGCTACACAATGATTGTAATCTTCCGGCAAAAACGTCTTTCCGAGGTTAAAACAGATTTCATTAATAACATGACACATGAATTGAAAACCCCTATTTCTTCCATTGGGCTTTCCTCAGAGATGATTATGCGCGCTGACACTTCTACTGAATCAGAAAAAATCAAACAATACGCCGGTTTAATTTTTAAAGAGAATAAACGTTTGGAGCACCAGGTAGAGCGAGTGCTAAATATTGCAAAACTCGATAAGGAGGAAGTGATCCTTAAAAGAGAAGCACTGGATATGCATGAACTTTTAGAAGATGTAAAAGACAGTTTTGAATTCAATCAAAATGAAATCGGGGGAAAAATCGCTTTACACTTGAACGCGGAAACTTTTGTACTAAATGTCGACCCTGTTCACATCCCCAATGTTGCGTATAACTTGATCGACAATGCCATTAAGTATTGCAAAGAAACTCCTGAAATAATCGTTACGACCTCTGTTGATAAACGAGGATTTGTATTACAGGTAGAAGACAATGGAATAGGAATAAAAAGAGAAGATTTGAAAATGGTATTCGATAAATTCTATAGGGTGCCAACAGGCAACTTGCATGACGTGAAAGGATACGGACTCGGCTTATATTACGTCAAAAAAATCATCGAAGAGCACGGAGGTTCGGTTCAAGTGAGAAGTACATTCGGCAAAGGAACAGCCTTTACAATACACCTTCCCTTCGGTCAATAATCATTTGTATTTTTTCAATTCTGCAACTGGCTGAGGATACATTCCGTCACGCGATAATTTCTTTCCTCTTTTGTATACCATAACACGCTCTGAAGCCAACTGGTTATCAATATTCACATCAAGCAGATAATAGGTTTTAGCCATAAAAAGCACCTTGTACGTACCGTGCAAAGAGTTGTTACCTATTGCCAGGGTGATATCTTCTTTACCAATTTCGATATAAATAGCACTAGAGCTGACATTCACAACCTCTTCACCAACGTCCATTTTATATCCAGGAATTATGCCTTTATAAGTCCCGTAGAACTTCTTTTTTAAAGAAATGCTTTTCTGTGCTGATCCTACAAATGGAGAACACAACAACATTAAGATGAGTAATTTTCTCATAAAAACGAAGATACAATTTTTCAACCAATCGTATCACTTACCAACATTTCATTCGATTATAGATTCAAAAAGGCTAAATTCGGGTTTTGCATTAACGCTATACTTCATCATGAAACAATACCAAGATTTACTTCAACATATTGTAGAAAACGGAACCGTAAAGGAAGACCGAACAGGAACTGGAACGAAGTCTATTTTTGGCTATCAAATGCGATTCGATCTATCAGAAGGATTTCCTTGTATTACAACAAAGAAATTGCATCTCCGATCAATAATAATTGAATTACTTTGGTTCTTAAACGGGGACACTAATATCAAGTTCTTAAGAGACAACAATGTTAGAATTTGGGATGAATGGGCAGATGAAAATGGAGATCTTGGCCCGGTTTATGGTCATCAATGGAGATCTTGGCCAGATGGAAAAGGCGGCACTATTGATCAGATCACTAAACTTGTACACAACATTAAAAACAACCCTGATTCGAGAAGATTATTGGTTTCTGCATGGAATGTTGCTGATGTCGACAATATGGCGTTACCTCCATGTCACACCATGTTTCAATTTTATGTCGCTGACGGAAAGTTGAGTTGCCAATTGTACCAGCGAAGTGCGGACACATTTTTAGGCGTTCCATTCAATATTGCATCGTATGCTTTGTTAACAATGATGTTAGCGCAAGTTTGCGATCTAGAGGTGGGAGATTTTATCCATACCTTTGGAGATGCTCACATCTACAGTAACCATATGGAACAAGTTGAACTGCAATTATCAAGGGATACTCGGCCTCTTCCAAAGATGAAAATCAACCCAGAAGTTAAAGATATATTCTCATTTACATATGAAGATTTTGAACTTACAGAATATGACCCACATCCGCACATCAAAGGTGCTGTGGCTGTCTAGTATTATTATATTTTTTATTGCTTTTTCGACCTTCTCACAAAATGAGAAAGTCTCCATGCTATTTGTCGGAGATGTGATGCAACATGATGGACAAATAGAAGCCGCTTTCAATAAATCAACCGGATCTTATGAATACGATGACGGCTTCAAATTTGTCAAACCAATCATACAGAAGTATGATTTACGTATCGCAAATTTGGAAGTAACACTGGCGGGAAAACCATTCAAAGGTTATCCACAGTTCTCGGCACCAGACGAACTTGGAAAAGCGTTGGTCAACAATGGTTTTAATGTAATTCTAACTGCCAATAATCATTCCTGCGACCGTGGTTCGAAAGGTGTCATTCGTACACTGGACCAATTAGATTCTTTAGGCGTTGCCCATACTGGAACTTTTCGTTCAAAAGAAGAAAGAGACAAAACCTATCCTCTTATCATTGAAGAGAAAGGAATGAAAATAGCCATGTTAAACTATACATATGGAACGAACGGACTCGAAGTAGCAAAACCGTTGATCATTAACTACATTGACAGCACCATTATCAAACAAGATATCGCGAAAGCAAAATCTTTAGGTGCTGAATACATTGTGTGCAATATGCATTGGGGAACTGAATACAAGTTTTTACCCAACAAATATCAAAAAACATATGAGGCTGTTTGCTATCGTGCGGGTGCCGATATGGTGATTGGTGGTCACCCTCATGTTGTTCAACCAATTGTTAAAAAACAAATCAAGGGTGAAGACAAACTCACCGTTTGGTCCCTAGGTAATTTTGTCTCTAACATGCAAACATGACCAACAAGAGGTGGGTTGATGGTTGGGGCTACTGTAGAAAGGAAAAACGAGAAGGTTAAGCTTTCGGATGTAGAGCATCATTTAATATATGTTCTAAAAAGAAATGAAGGAGCCATTACTCAGTATTACATCCTTCCGGAATTCAATTACAATGATTATCGTAAAGACTTCATGAATGCAACGGATATTAAACGCTATAATGAATTCTTTTCCGATAGCCGAAAATTATTTTCAGAACATAATAAAGGTACTACAGAAATGATCGTTCAGAACGACTCACCTACCGGAAAATTATACAGTAAATTATTGACTGGGTATTATTCCGTTGAAATTGCGAGTACAAGATTCGCATTACTTCACGACGAAAACATTGGACAAGTCCTTCACAAAACGGTTGACAAAAACGGAAAAGAACACTTTCTTTCCGGTGTATGTGAATCTGTAGAAAAGGCAACAGGAGTTAAAAACTTTATCAATGACCTCCATATCGCTGACCAAATACAAATTGTATTTGTAACTAATGAAGGAACAACAGTATTACCCTTATGAAAGTAGCGTTAATCGTAGCAATGGACCAAGATCGTGGTATTGGAAAAGACAACGATCTTATGTGGAATCTTCCTGTAGATATGCAGTTCTTTAAGGACACAACAAAAGGTCATGTTGTAGTAATGGGTAGAAAGAACTATGATTCAATTCCTGAAAAATATCGTCCACTTCCAGGAAGAAGAAATGTTGTATTAACGCGCAACACTTCGTTTACTGCGCAAAACTGTGAGGTATTTAATTCACTAGAGGACTGCCTTGAAGCATTTAAAAACGAAGACAAAGAGATTATTTTCATAATTGGTGGAGGGGAGATTTACCGTTTAGCTTTAGAATCCGAAGTCGTTGAAGAAATGTACATTACGCACATCAACCATTCCTATGGTGCAGACACTTTTTTTCCGCATTTCGATTTAAACAATTGGAATGTAGAAACGGTTGGCGAACAGAAATCTGATGAACGACATAATGCGAGTTTTTCAATGATGAAGTATTCGAAGAAATAATTTCTTCTTAATAACAAATGTTAGTCCATAGGCGATTATAAGTCATAGTTCTTCTTAGTTGGAAACTCTAAATTTGACTAAAAATGAACTGACATGATAAAAAAATCACCCTTACTTCTATTCCTAACATTTTTGAGCATTGAAACGTCTAATATTTATGCGCAATCGTGTAATTTTCTTGACACAGCGATACAAACTCCTATTTCCCTAGATTGTCCAAATGGAACTTCCAATCGATCTGGAGTTGCTTGGAACCCTGCAGAGGACCTCTACTACTCCTGTAATGCAGGAGCTGACACATATCCATTTGAAACATTTTCATCAGCTGGAGGAGCAGCAATTTCTACATCAACCGGCGGAATAAGTTGGCGAGGACTTTGGTGGAATCCTACATTAAACCAAGTTGAAGGAAATGCACATTCAACAACTGGATGGTACAAGAAAGATCTAGACGCCAACGGTTATGCCTTAAGTACAAATACGAACATTTTCCCAGGTCAAAACCAACCAAATGTTCAATCATGTGGAGATTTGGATTATGACGCCAATGAAGTGATTTTTTATGACGCCGGTTCAATCTTTAGATATGACCGATCAACTGGAGCAGCAATTAGTAATTACACATTAAACAATATGCCAGCAGGAACGCTCAGTTCATATACTGCGATATACACAGGATGTGTTGGGAATGAAATTGGCGTCTATGACTATTCGAACCAACGTCTTCTACTTTTCGATAAATCAACTGGAGACTTTAGCACTTCTGTTCAACTACCAAGTACCGCTCCAGCTATTATTAATTTTAATATGTCTTATGCAAATGATTTGTTCTGGTTGTTTGATATCAACGCAAGCACGTGGCACTCTTTCGAAATTTTCGTGAACTGCACGGACAATGTGACAGATACACAAACTGCATGTGGTTCTTACACTTGGATTGATGGAATCACGTACACTGCCAGTAACAATACTGCAATGGACACACTGCAAAACGTTGCTGGATGCGACTCAATTATAACATTGAACCTAACTATTAATCCGTTTCCAGACAACGATGTGACTCAAACTGGAGCAATGCTAACAGCCGACGAAAATGGAGCACAATATCAATGGCTCGATTGTGATAATGCTTTAGCTCTCCTCAATGGTGAAACTTCGCAATCATACACACCAGTTGTCACAGGTAATTATGCTGTAGAAATAACAGCAAATGGCTGTAGTGATACATCTGCATGTTATCTCGTAGATTATACAGGTATTAGCGAATATTACAAAGGCGTTATTTCCATTCACCCAAACCCTGCTAACAACGTTCTCTATATTGATGGCGACCACCTTTCAAGTATAAAACAAGTCGTTGTCACATCTACCTCAGGAGAAATTCTCCTTAATGTGGACAAAATTGGCAATGAGCTGGACATATCAAAATTGGAGCCTGGTGTATACTTCATTCATTTCTCACATATCTTGAGTGAAGAAATAATAAAATTCATCAAGTTGTAACAAGGTAATGCATCATGAAAACCCGGTTTGAAATTCATTCCGGGTTTTTAGTTTACACAATAACCAAACCTATTTATTTTCGTTGATTGAAAAATCAATTTGTTGATAAATTACCTACTACCACTTCAATAATGGCGCACCAAAACTCTATCTTTAATCATCCTAAATTTAAGCATGAAAGTTTGTATAGCTGAGAAACCCAGTGTTGCCAAAGATATTGCAGAAGTACTTGGCGCCAGTCAACGTAATGATGGATACTTTGAAGGGAATGGCTATCAGGTAACATGGACATTTGGACATCTATGCACCCTTAAAGAGCCTCACGATTATAAAGAAAGTTGGAAGTATTGGAAGCTAGAAGATCTTCCAATTGTCCCACCAAATTTTGGTATAAAACTCATCCAAAACCAAGGGGTAGAAAAACAATTCAACACAATAGCTCGACTCGTACAAAATTGTGATGAAGTGATCAACTGTGGTGATGCCGGCCAGGAAGGAGAGCTGATTCAGAGATGGGTCCTGCTAAAGGCTAAATGCAAAGCACCCATCAAACGACTTTGGATTTCATCATTGACAGAAGAAGCAATAAGAGAAGGCTTCGATAATATTTACGAATCGAAAAAATATGACAACCTCTATGCCGCAGGCAGTGCACGTGCGATTGGTGATTGGATGCTGGGCATCAATGGAACACGTCTGTTTACAAAGAAGTTTGGTCAAGGAAAATCAACTTTAAGCATAGGACGTGTACAGACACCTACTCTCGCCATGATCGTGCAGCGTCAAAAAGAAATTGACGCTTTCGTTGTACACGACTACTGGGAATTAAGAACAAAATATAAAGAGCAGGAATTCAATTGCCAGATCGAACGATTGAAATCTGAAGACAAAGCAGAAAAAGGTCTTGAATACCTAAAGGAAAAAGAATTTGAAATCACGAGTTTCGAACAGAAAGAGGGAAAAGAAGGAAACCCACGCCTCTATGACCTCACCTCTTTGCAAGTAGATTCCAATAAGAAATTTGGACTTTCAGCCGATGATACTTTAAAGCTTATTCAAGGGCTATATGAAAAGAAATTGGTTACCTACCCTAGGGTTGACACCACTTATCTTTCAGAAGACCTTCACCCTAAAATCCCCAATATATTAAGAGGGTTGAAATACTATTCACGCTTTACAGAATCTTTGCTTTCTAAGTCAATCCCTAAATTAAAAACTGTCTTTGACGACAAGAAGGTTACTGATCACCATGCCATCATTCCAACTGGTGTTGTTCCTTCCGGTATATCGCCAGCTGAACAAAACATCTACGATCTTATCGCCAAACGTTTTATAGCCGTCTTCTATCCTCCTTGTATTGTTTCTAATACGACCGTATTAGGAAAAGTTGGAGACCTAGAATTTAAGGCAACTGGAAAGCAAATACTGAAACCAGGTTGGCGAGAAGTCTACATGAAAGATGATTCAAAAAAAGAACAGAAAGCCAAGAATGAAGAGGCGATTATGCCTCATTTTGAAGAAGGTGAAAAAGGACCACATGAACCTTATATTCATAAAGGGAAGACATCACCGCCAAAGTTTTTTACAGAGGCCACCCTTTTACGCGCCATGGAAAGTGCAGGTAAACAGGTGGAAGATGAAGAAATGCGTGAATTAATGAAAGATAACGGCATAGGTCGTCCATCTACGCGCGCAAATATCATTGAAACTCTTTTCAGAAGAAAATACATTGAAAAAAAGAAAAAGAACATTATCGCTACCTCCACTGGAATAGCACTGATTGATACGATCCAAAATGAACTTCTAAAAAGTGCGGAATTAACAGGAGATTGGGAACGAAAAATTCGACTCATAGAAAAGGGGGAATACGCACTTGAGGTGTTCAAGCAAGAATTATATACAATGGTTCGATCGCTTACAGACGAAGTTATTTTCAACACACATCGTCCAGTTCAGTTCTTTAAGGAACCTGAAAAAGTTGCCCCGAAGAAACGGGTAAAGAAACCAATAGTTTTCGAAGAGATGAATTGCCCAAAGTGCAATAAATCTCAACTAATGCGAGGAAAAACAGCTGTCGGTTGTACAAATTTCAAGGAATGCGGGTTTAAAATACCGTTCACTTTGATGAGTAAAAAACTAACGGATTCTCAACTTAAAAGTCTTGTTGAAAAGAGTAAAACTGGATTAATCAAGGGCTTCCTCAATGTCTCAACACAAGAAAAAATGGACGGGAAACTTATTCTCGATGATGCTTTCAACATTCAGTTTGAACAAAAGTAATTGCCCCATACTTCTTTATGAATTCATCTTTAAGCATACTCTTGGTATACTTAAATACTCGCTGAATGAGACAATCTTTTATATTTGATCAGCCATTAAATCACTGATATGAAAAAAATCACATTCACAACCGCCCTGCTTCTGGTAACCTTATTAACCTCTTCCATTTCACTTGCCCAAAAATCTGCAGTGACAACAGGAATAGTGGAATATGAATCAGGTAATTACGAAAGGGCACTTGAAAAAATTAATCAAGGCTTACAAAATAGCGAAGACTTAAAAGAAGAAATGCACGCCAAAGCTTTGCTATATAAAGGTAAATCCCTCATTGCCATAACTTCCCAAGCTGCACAGAACAAAGATCAAGCACAATTGGCTAAATACAGCAACAGCCTACTAGATGCTTATAATGCGTTTCTAAATGCGTCCAAACTTGATGTGAAAGATCGTTATTTAGATGAAGTAAAAAGCGCAGTCCGAGGAATGTACTCCAGTTTACTTCAAATGGGAATAAGTTATTTAAATGCTGGCGATTACGGGATAGCTATAGATTATACGAATGCAGCCGTTTCTGCAAATGATAACTTTTTAAAGAAAGATATCTATTTCGCCTATGACCTCAGAGCTCAAAGCCATCTCGGACTTGGTGACTCCACACAAGCACACCTTGATTTTAACGACTGCATAGCTCGTTACAACAAAGAAAAGCCAATTAAACCAGACATGTATATCGGTTATGCTTATTATAGACTCACATTACTATATCGCTACAAAGACGATAACATTGATGCCGCATTAGGGACTTTACAGGAAGGCCTGAAATTAGTTAACAATGAATTTGAAAGGCTCAAACTACAAAAGAATAATTACTCAACTGAAAATTGGGCGCAACTTGAAGTGCAACAAGCCAATGTCACTAGAGATTTGAAAGCTTTTGAGCTCGACATCTATTTGAATTATCCAGACAAGTATAGTGAAGCATTGCTTAAGTTTAAGTCGGCGGTTGCAGATGAGCCTAGTAACATTATGGTTCGCTTAGCCTATGCAAACTTATTGGAGAAAAGTGATGAAGCTACTGCATTAATCGAATATAGAAAAGTGATAGAATTAGATCCGGAGAACTTTACTGCAAACTTTAACATTGGTGCTTTATTCGTAAACAAGGCGGTTAAAATATATCAAGAAGCAAATTCTATGGATGATTTTCAAGAAGCAAACGACCTGATGGAACAGGCCAATAAAGAATATGCTAATGCTCTCCCATTCCTAAAGAAGTCGCACCAACTAGCCCCAAGAGATATCACCGTTATTCGAAGTTTGAAACAAATTACACTTCAACTTGATTTGGTCGAGGAATACCAGTATTACAAACAATTGGAAGAGAATTTGTAACGAAAAGAACGATTCAATTGAATAACCCTTCAATTGTCAAGTAAATTATTTCAAAAATTATAAGGGGCTGGTCATATTGATCGGCCTCTTTTTTGTACTGTAAATCTAACACATCTAGCGTGTCATCAAATACCTCACAGTACAATAGCTCAGTCAGCAGTACATCACACAATTAAGCAACTCCAAGTACCACTAAACAAAAAGCCCCGTTCCAATTATGAAACGGGGCTTTTCAGTATTTAGAGTAGT
>NODE-741-length-11346-cov-6.35497_pt1 | contig 11346 bp, 9 predicted proteins | sample MGYA00139097_ERZ477577 | MGnify/ENA metagenome assembly ERZ477577 | reverse complement strand
GCCTGATCGAAGGCGGAGCTACGATTAAAGAGCCTGCTATAATTGGCAATTGTACCGAGATCCGACAAGGAGCCTATATGCGGGGCTACTGCCTCATTGGTGACCGATGTGTTATTGGACACACAACCGAGGTCAAGCACTCAATCTTTCTCGACGATGCCAAGGCCGGCCACTTTGCCTATCTTGGCGACTCAATTCTCGGTAATAACGCCAATCTGGGAGCGGGAACTAAATTTGCCAATCTCAAATTCATTCCTGGTAATGTCCTGCTATTAATTGAGGGGAAACTAACGGATACCGGTATGAGAAAATTCGGGGCGATCCTTGGCGATAATGCCCAGACCGGTTGTAACGCTGTCACCAGCCCGGGAACTATCCTCGGTAAAAAAGGGGTTATTATGCCAAATACCACGGCTCCGTCAGGTTATCACCAGGACCGCAGGCGAATACGCTGAGCAACAAATCGAGACTACTTATAAAACCAAACAAAAGATCACAACAAGAGGAGACACATGGCAATTATCAAAACTGAAGATTTTATATGCTCCATTGAAGACAGTCTGCAATATATCAGCTACTACCATCCGCTCGATTTTGTTGAGGCAATGTATCGTGCCTATAAAAAGGAAGAAAGTCAGGCTGCTAAAGATGCAATCGGTCAGATCCTGATAAATTCCCGCATGTGCGCCATCGGTAAACGACCTATCTGTCAGGACACCGGTATTATTACCGTTTTTGTAAAATTGGGGATGAACACTACCTTTGACAGTGAAAAAACCATCCAGGAAATGGTTGATGAAGGGGTGACACGGGCATACACGAGCACCAGCAACCCGCTTCGCAAATCGATCGTTGCTCCTCCCGCAGCAGATCGTATAAACACTAATACAAACGCACCGGCGGTCGTTCACGTTGAGATGGTGAAAGGTGACACGGTTGAAGTTAATATCGCCGCCAAAGGAGGCGGTTCTGAGAACAAAAGTAAAATGGTCATGCTGAACCCGGCAGACTCGATTGTTGACTGGGTTAAAAAGACGCTTCCTCTGATGGGTGCTGGCTGGTGTCCACCCGGCATACTCGGCATCGGAATCGGGGGAACCATCGACAAGGCCATGTGCCTTGCAAAAGAGTCCCTGATGGATCCGGTGGATATTCACGAATTAATAGAACGCGGACCTGCAAACTGGGTGGAAGAATTACGACTGGAAATATTTGAAGCGGTCAATGATCTTGGTATCGGAGCCCAGGGCTTAGGAGGACTTACCACCGTACTCGATGTTAAGATTCTTGATTTTCCGACCCATGCTGCCTCTCTCCCTGTCGCCATGATCCCCAATTGTGCTGCTACCCGCCACATCCATTTCTGCCTTGACGGCACCGGTCCCGCTGACTTGGTTCCACCCAATATTGATGCATGGCCGGAAATTTCCATGGAAGCGGCTGAAAATGTCAAACGGGTTAACCTTGACAACATCTCCAGAGATGAAATCAGATCCTGGAAAGCTGGTGACACCCTGCTCTTAAACGGCAAGATACTTACCGGTCGGGATGCCGCTCACCGGCGCATCCAGACCTTCCTGGACGAGGGCAAGGGGATGCCGGCTGGTGTCGACTTTAATAACCGGTTTGTCTATTATGTCGGCCCGGTTGATCCAGTTGGCGATGAGGTCGTCGGCCCAGCCGGCCCGACGACCTCAACCAGAATGGACAAATATACTGATATGATGCTCAGCAAAACAGGACTCATCGGTATGATCGGCAAAGCTGAGCGTGGAGAAGAAACAATTCAATTGATTAAAAAACATCAGGCGGTCTACCTGATGGCCGTCGGCGGGGCCGCCTACCTTGTTTCGAAGGCAATAAAAAACTCGCGCACGGTTGCTTTCGAGGACCTGGGTATGGAAGCGATCTATGAATTTGATGTTGAAGACATGCCGGTGACGGTCGCCGTCGACAGCAGGGGTGAAGCTGTTCACAAAACCGGGCCGACATTCTGGCAGAAAGAAATATTGAGTAAAAAATAATTTTGAAATCAGCTGTTTCCAGGTGCAGAAGAGTGGTCTTTGGCCGGTTTTCTGCGCCTGAAAATCCCATCTTTTTTCAGTTTCGAGTGTTCTCCTTTTAAAACCAGTCTCACCCTGTTTCCAGGATTTGCCCGTTGGACATCGCGCCCTCTCTCGTCTTCCATTTTTTCAACAATAAAGTCACTCGTTGCCACAGATTGTTCCATATATTCTATTCGCTCACCAGAGAGCAGTACATTTCTCGCCTCCACCAGTGGATAGTCCGTTATTTCCCTGATCACCGCTACCGGTTCATAATCCTGGTCAAATCGTGATGAGTGGTAGAGCATTTCAGTTGCGCCCGGCAGATCATCAAAGAAATTTTCTGTGATATCACGAGTACCCGTACGGGCAATTTCCTGCAGTAATTCGTCGGGAATTTTGATTTTATCTGGCTGATCCCAGGCAGATAAATCCAGGGTTGCAAGATAATCAAGTGCCGCCCGGTAGACCCGAACAACACCGCCAACATAAAAAATTGACTTCATTCTTCCTTCGATTTTAATCGAATCTATTCCAGCAGCGACCAATTCAGGCAATCGTCTTAACAGGCAGAGATCTTTTGAGTTGAATATATAGGTTCCCCGACTATCCTCTTCTACGTGGAAATATTCTCCCGGGCGTTTTTCTTCCACCAGTGAATAACGGTAACGACAGGGGTGGGCGCAGTTTCCCTGGTTTGCATCCCGCCCCGTCATATAGTTAGAGAGCATACACCTGCCGGAATACGAGATACAGAGGGCTCCATGAACGAATATCTCAAGCTCGGCGGCAACCATTGCCCTGATGTTTTGAATCTCTGATAGTGAAAGTTCTCTTGCCAGATTGAGCCTTGAAACCCCCTGACCGCTCCAGAATGATGCCGCTCCCGGGTTAGTCACATTGGCCTGGGTTGACAGATGTATGGGCAGGCCGGGGATCGCCTCCTTGGCTAAAATCAAAATTCCGGGATCGGAGATGATAACGCCGTCTACCCCGGCTGACTCAAGAAGGAGCAGATAGTCTTCAAGACCTTCAAAATCATCGCCATGAGCAATAATATTTACCGTCACATAGAGGCGTACATTATGCTGATGAGCATAAATAACAGCCTCACGAATGGATTCGTTTGAGAAATTTCCGGCTTTTGCCCGAAGTCCGTACTTCGACCCGCCAAGATATACGGCATCTGCCCCATAATGAATTGCCGTTACAAGTTTCTCAAAACTTCCGGCAGGAGCAAGAAGCTCGGGAAGTGATGGCGTCGAGGGATTACTGCTTTTTTTTTGGTCCATGGTGCATTATTGTGCTTGCTCTGATTAATTTCAGGCGTACTGTGTAAAGTGAAAATGGTAAGTGGATACCATTCATGTGATCCTTTCTTAAATAATAATCACACTTGTTGCAAGATTTTCCAATGTCACGTCAACCGGTCGGTATCGCAATGAGTGGTGGTGTGGATTCAACCGCCGTCGCTTTATTGCTGAAAGATAAATACGAGGTGCAGGGGTTTTTTATGAATCTCGATCAACCCGACTTTGAGCAACAGAAAAATCGGCTTGAACATCTTGCTGAAGGTATTGGTATACCATTGCAGGTCATTGACCTGAAAAGACAATTCAAGAAACTGGTACTGGATTATTTTTCAAACAGCTATTTCCAGGGGAAGACTCCCAACCCATGTATGATCTGCAACCGTGAAATTAAATTTGGACTGTTCATGGATGCTATTTTGTCCGCGGGAATGGATCGCGTCGCAACAGGCCATTATGCACGTATAGATCACCGTGCAGATGAGTACTTCCTGCACACCGGGACGGACTTCAAAAAAGACCAGTCCTACTTTCTCTCAAGACTCACGCAGCAGCAGCTCTCACGGGCACTGTTCCCGCTTGGCTCAATGACAAAAAGTGATATCTATCGTTTTGTGGAAAGAAAAGGCTATACTGATTTCAGGGGAAGAGAGAGCCAGGACATCTGTTTTCTTAAGGGCAAAAAAGTCGGCTCCTTTCTGGAGAACTATGATAAACCATCGGTGCTCCCTGGTCCTGTAATATCAGCGACAGGGGCGGTACTTGGCCAGCACAAAGGCCTCTATAGATATACCATCGGGCAGCGCCGCGGTCTCGGCCTTGCTGATCTCTCACCCTGGTATGTGTGCGCTATCGATCATCTTAACAACACGCTTGTCGTAGGAAAGGACAAAGACCTTTTCACACCCACCCTGTTTGCCTGTTCTGCTCACTGGCTTAACCGGGCGAAACCAGAAGATAACAGAAAGTACACGGTTCGAATCCGCTATTCTCACCCCGGGACGTCAGCACGTTTTACCTTTATCTCAAAGAATTCATTCAAACTTTCCTTCGATGAACCTCAAAGAGCTGTTGCACCCGGTCAATATGCCGTACTTTATGATGGGGATAGAGTCGTTGGCTCCGGAGAAATTGTTTCAGAGCAGTAATCTTATTCTCTTAGTGGAACCAATTTATCATGAAAAAAACCTTTATTACCACACTGGGCTGCAAGGTTAACCAGTTCGAATCAGCCTCCATAAAAGATAGTTTTGAAGATCATGGTCTTACTTCTACTGGATCGATCGATGACGCCGACATTATCGTTATTAACACCTGTGCGGTTACCGGTAAAGCAAGCAGCCAGTCTCGTCAAATGATTCGCAAGGCAGCACGCTTAAATAAAAAGGCTGCCATCGTCGTTACCGGCTGCCATGCTCAGCTTGCAGCTGAAGAAATCAAAAAGATGAGTGATATTCCTTCTCATCGTCTCTGCATCATCGGCAATGATCAAAAGGATATACTTGTCCCTCATGTACTCGAAAAAAAGGGCAGAGAAGACATCATTACCGATAATCTTCAAAGCAATCCCAAACAGATCTGCCTGTTGCCGGTAAGCCAGTTTTCCAATCGCACCAGGGCATATCTCCGCATCCAGGATGGGTGTAACAGTTTCTGCAGCTATTGTATTGTTCCATACACTCGGGGGCGGAGCCGAAGCCTGTCCAAAGATGCGGTTTTAAAACAGGCTCAGCAGTATCAAGCTGCCGGTCACCGGGAAATTGTTGTAACCGGCATTCATGTCGGGCAGTACGGGGCAGATCTTGAGGAATCACTTACTATCAGTAACTTGATGGAACTACTCTGTGTGACAATACCGGATGTCAGATTTCGTTTATCATCGATTGAACCGCTTGAAATCAGTCCACCATTGTTAACGTTGATGAGTAAAATGGATAATTTCATGCCGCATCTGCATATACCGCTGCAAAGTGGCGATAATGATATTCTCAAACGTATGAACAGACGCTATACCCGGGAACAGTTCCTGTCAATTTTTCAAGCGTGCAGGTCGCACCTACCCGATGCTGCAATCGGAATTGATGTAATGGTTGGCTTTCCGGGGGAATCAACTGAACATTTTGAGAACACCAGATCATTTCTCGAGGGTATTGACTTCACCTATCTGCATGTTTTCCCCTATTCAAAAAGGCCCGGTACCAATGCAGCCTCTTTCACTGACCAGGTTCAAAAACAGGAAAAATCAGAACGGGCAGAGATCTTACGGAATTTAAGTGAGAAAAATCGTATTGCATTCTATAATCACCATATAGGTTCCAGACAAACAGTACTCATTGAAAATGAAAGGGATGTTTCCGGCCTGTTGAAAGGTTTTTCAGAAAATTACATCACTGTTCTGGTGGACGGAGAAGACAACCTGAAAAACAGGATCGTTTCCGTTGAATTGGAAGGGCTGGTGAACGGTTCAATAAAAGCACACCTCATCAACGAATCATGAAAGGCGAAATAATTGCAATTGGTGATGAACTCACCTCCGGGAGAATTCTTAACACCACCAGCGGGTTTGCGGCACGGAAATTATTTGACGCCGGCTACACGATCCATGCGATGAGTACCATCGGGGATACGCCAGAGCTTATTGGAGAGGCATTGTTGCAGGCAATCACCCGTGTCGATTTCATTATCGTTACCGGTGGACTTGGCTCGACTGATGATGATCTCACCAATGAAGCCGTGTCACAAGCCTTGAATCGGCCAACGATCCCTAATCTTGAAATGCTTGCCAGAATCAGGTCCCATCTGAACAAACAGAATGCAGCTCCGGACAACCCACTGGACAAACTGGCCTGGCTCCCACGCGGCGCTGAGGCCTTTGACCCAAAATCTCGGACTGCCGGCTATCAGCTCATTCATGATGATACGCCTATTTATTTCCTGCCAGGTGTTCCAAATGAAATGCACCATCTGATGTCCGATGCCGTCCTTCCGCGACTTGCCGCCTGGAAGGTCGGTTCACGTTTGCGCACATGTCAGCGAATCTATAAAATATTTGGTGTACCTGAAACGGAGGTTAACCGGATAATAAATACGCTTGATATACCAGACGGGGTGATGGTCGGCTATTATCCGGTATTTCCCGATGTTCACTTAAGTATCCTGATCCGTGGTAAAGACAAAGCAGCTTCGAATAATTTTTTCCAGCGTTCCTGCCTGGCAATAGAAAAAGCTCTGGGATCATCAATTTATGGTACTGACCTGGATGATCTAGAGACAGCCATTGGTACGCTATTAAACAGAAAAAAAATGCAACTCGCAGTCGCAGAATCCTGCAGCGGTGGCCTGCTCTCCCACCGAATTACCAGCGTTGCCGGCAGCTCAGCCTATTTCAAGGGGGGAGCCGTCACCTATTGCAATGAATTGAAGCGTCGTTTTCTTGGAGTCAATAAAAACCTGATCAAAAAGCATGGGGCGGTCAGCACCGAAGTTGCCCGTGAAATGGCCTGCGGCATCAGGGAGAAAACAGCAAGTGACATCGGCCTTTCCATTACCGGTATTGCCGGTCCAACCGGAGGAACAGAAGATAAACCTGTTGGAACGGTCTTCATCGCAATCAGTGATAAAAACCATTGCACTGTCGAACAGTATCGTTTTCCCGGAAACAGGCATCGAGTTCAAACCCTCACCGCCCATACGGGTCTGAATATTCTTCGACTCTATCTATTAAAAGAAGAATGTTGTAATGAATAATTTCCAAGAATCATCCTTGATGTTTCTTGCGCATCTTTTTATATCTTAACCGTCATTAGCCAATTAATTTGAATTAACCACTAACAGACAGGAGCAGTTTATGTCGGCACCAGAGAAAAATAAAGTTAGCAGTGTAGATAACGCACTAAACCAGATCCAGCGCCAGTTCGGCAAAGGCTCTATCATGCGGCTTGGCTCCCAGGAAGCAGAAAAAATTCCTGCGATTCCGACCGGATCGCTGAGCCTGGATATCGCTCTGGGTGTCGGAGGATTCCCCCGGGGAAGAGTTACCGAAATATACGGACCGGAATCGAGTGGTAAAACAACTCTGGCACTCCACGTTATAGCAGAAGCCCAGAAGCGTGGCGGAACAGCAGCCTTTATCGATGCTGAGCATGCACTTGATACTACCTACGCAGAACGGCTTGGTGTTGATATCGACAACCTTCTGGTTTCACAACCCGATTATGGCGAACAGGCGCTTGACATTGCAGAGATATTGATTCGGTCGGGAGGTGTTGATATTATCGTTATTGACTCCGTGGCAGCCCTGGTACCACGAGCTGAGATCGATGGAAATGCAGGCGACGCACATGTTGGGTTGCAGGCACGGCTGATGTCACAGGCCATGAGAAAATTTACCGGCGTTCTTAACCGCTCTAATACCGTTCTGGTTTTTATTAACCAGATCAGAATGAAAATTGGTGTGATGTTTGGCAACCCGGAAACCACAACAGGCGGTAATGCTCTGAAATTTTACTCTTCGCTGAGACTTGATATCAGGAGACTTAACCAGATAAAAGATGGTCAGGAAGTAATTGGCAACAGAACAAAAGTAAAGGTTGTAAAAAACAAGGTTGCCCCACCGTTTAAAATCTGCGAGTTCGACATCATCTATGGAGAAGGAATTTCAGTTGAAGGTGATATTCTCGACCTCGCCGTCGAGCAGGATATCGTAGATAAAAGCGGCGCCTGGTACAGTTACCGTGACGAGCGTATCGGCCAGGGCCGAGAGAATGCCAAGCGCTTTCTCACTGATCACCCTGAAATGCTCACTGAAATCGAAAACAATGTCAAACTGGGATTTGGTTTAATAATTACCCCTCCAGAGGAGAAGGCCGATAATCAATGACCTTTGCGGTGGCAGGATTATCCTTAAAATCACTTTTCTTTATGCCCCGTTTGCCCTGCGCTGCGGGGCTTATTCTTTTTTTCTGATGAAATATAGAATTGAATATGAAGTAAATGCTACTGTTGAACAGGATTGATCGAACATGACCCCTAAAATTAAAAAGACAACCTTTGATGTTATTATCGTTGGCGGGGGCCCTGCAGGCCTCTTCGGTGCCTATTATCTTGCAGAGAATTCGAACCTTGACGTATTGGTGATAGATAAGGGCAAGCCGAGCCTGAAACGGAAATGCCCTATCAAGGATAAAGGATGCATCAAGTGTAAGCCATGCAATATCCTCTGTGGAATAGGAGGTGCCGGTCTGTTTTCTGACGGCAAACTGAATTTTATCCATAAACTCGGTAAAACCGATCTTACCCAGTTTATGGCAGAAACCGATGCAAAGGCATTGATCGATGAGACTGAGGTCATTTTTAATCGCTTTGGCATGGACGGCAAAGTATTTCCAACCGATATCGACCAGGCTCGTCAGATCAGAAAAGACGCTCGAAGATGTGGTATCGATCTCCTCGTCATCAAACAGAAGCATCTCGGCAGTGACAATCTCCCCAATCACATTGCCGGTATGGCTGACTATATTAAAGATAAAGGTGTTGTCTTTCATCATTCAGAAGAAGTAATCGATATCATCGTTAAAAAAGACAGGGTTGTAGGACTGACAACAAACCGGGGGCAGTACAGCAGCGAGAATATCATCATGGCACCAGGACGGGTAGGCGCGGAATGGATTGGCTCGTTGGCAAGGAAAAATGGAATCGACGTATCGCAAAGAGGAATCGAGGTTGGTGTTCGGGTCGAGGTACATAATGAGATCATGCAGGACATCTGTTCTGTCATCTATGATCCGACCTTCTTTATCAGAACCAATCGATACGACGATCAGACCAGGACATTCTGTACGAACTTCGGCGGTTTCGTGGCACTTGAAAATTATCAGAACTTCATCTGTGTAAACGGACATGCCTATATGGACCGGAAAAGTGATAATACAAATTTTGCCTTCCTTTCTAAAGTTGTGCTCACCGATCCGGTTGAGGACAATCAGGCGTACGGCGAATCTATCGGTAAACTCGCGACCCTGATAGGCGGCGGCAAACCAACACTCCAACGATATGGTGATTTAAAAAGAGGCAGGCGCTCTACCTGGAACAGAGTACGAAACAGTTATATCGATCCAACACTGAAAAATGTGACCTGCGGCGATATCGCCATGGCTCTTCCCGAACGAATTCTGACAAATCTGGTCGACGGCCTTGACCAGCTTAATGAGGTGATTCCGGGAGTTGCAAATGATGAAACCCTGCTCTATGCTCCCGAAATAAAATTCTTTGCAACCCAGGTCGATACAGATAACAATCTGGAAACTGCTATCAAAGGCTTATATATGGCAGGAGACGGACCGGGCGTAGCAGGAAATATTGTATCTGCAACAGCAACTGCTCTGATACCTGCAAAAAAGATAATTGCAACAGCTGCAGAAACCGCTCCCAAATCTACGAAAAAGAAATGAACTTAATCCTTAATTATAGCACGTTTAATACTCTTTTTTTCCATTGAAATTAAAGGTATTTGTTGACATGATTTTTTTTTTAGTCTAATCATCTGTAAAAGAGAATCATTATCATTAACTCAACCAAAAAACTATAATAATGGAGGAAGTTATGCAGAAATGGGAATGCCCGTGTGGCTATATTTATGATCCCGCAGAAGGTGATTACGCAAATGGAGTTGATCCGGATACTGCCTGGGAAGACCTGCCGGCTGACTGGGTCTGCCCGCTCTGTGGTGCAGAACAAGACGCTTTCTGGAAGTATGATGAATAAATAAGAATTTCAGCATAGCTGCCCGGTTATTTGTTAATACTGCGGCAGCTCTGTTGTTTTCTGCGGGCCACACATTTTATAGAAGCACCTATCTTTGCGAACACCCCCCGTATAACCTGATACTATTATTCCCGCTCCTCTCTTCAGCCCGTCAGCCTTTCTTTTTTCAAAACACCAGCTTTCCGTTGATTCAGCAGGATCTGTGAGATACAGGCATCCTGTTATTGAAAAAATTCTGTTGCCATCCTTTCATAATTGCTTGTTCTCCGATAAATAACATGGTACCTATTTGCTGAGCTATTCGGGATAATAGTTGTGAATAAACAATTATTTAACTCAGATATAACAACTCCTTCATCAACGAAATAAACGAGATTTTGGTACAAATAAGCGTGGGCCAAGAGCAGACAACACCGAACGTACTCATCATTTATTACAGCCTCAGTGGGCAGAGTCGCGGACTTGTTAACCTGTTTAAAGCAGGGCTCAAAGATGAAGGTGTCTGCGTAGCTGTAGAACAACTGAGAGCGTGTGAAAAAATATCATTTCCTTTTAAAAGCATAACCTACACGCTTAAAATGATGATCACCACCTTCTTTCGTTTCCGAATCCAGATAGAGCCACTGCATTCCAGGTGTTTCAAATCATATGACCTGATCGTCATTTCCGGGCCAACCTGGTCGTATAACCCCAGCGGCCCGGTACTGAGTCTGTTTGATAGGGATGGACAGACATTGATGGCTGGCCAGCGGGTCCTGCCCCTCATTTCATGCCGCGGCTATTATCGCCTCCACAACTACTTTCTGCGCAAGAAACTCATCAGCCTCGGAGCAGATCTCGAGGAAAGCCTGGTTTTCACACATCCGGTCTCAGAACCCTGGAGTACAATCGGCGTCTTCCTGAAGTCTGCAGGCTACCGCCCGGAAATAATGAATTTTTTCCGGAATTATTATCCTCACTTCGGACATACGACAGCCCAGCTTAAGCAGGCGAGAACCTACGGTCGGCAAATCGGGCACTGTCTGATCGCTGAGAAGAATAAGGGAAGCTGACCCAGCAATGCATTCCAGCTCAATGATATCTCGAGATACATAAAAAAAGGCAACCGCTTTTTCCAAGAGATACGGTTGCCTTCCACAAAATAAAGCGTCTCAATTGAAGAAAAAGAATGTGTCCTAAGCAAACAGATTATCATACATTTCCTGATTAAAACCAACATAAAGCAACTT
>NODE-740-length-11366-cov-4.6621_pt1 | contig 11366 bp, 8 predicted proteins | sample MGYA00139097_ERZ477577 | MGnify/ENA metagenome assembly ERZ477577 | reverse complement strand
CGTTACTCTAGACTTGTATCACATATTTTTGTTAAATGCTTAAAGAGCGCATCTTTCGAATTGGCAAATGGTTAGCTGGAATAGTAGCAATACTGGTTCTATCGATTTCGGCTACGCTCTACTTTTTCAAGGATGACATCTGTAATATTGCAATATCTCAGGTCAATAAGCATTTGAAAGCGAAAGTGACAGTGGCTCACGTCGACTTATCCTTTTGGAGTTCTTTTCCAAACCTATCGATTGATTTTAATGAAGTGTTCATTCAAGATTCCTACGAAGGTTCCACGAAGCGTGACACTTTATTGTTTTCAGATAGAATCCGATGCAAATTTGACCCGATGGATCTTTGGAACGAGAATTACACCATTAAGTCTATTGAAGTAAGTCCTGGAACGATTCAATTGAAGGTTAACGAGGAAGGGTTAAACAATTACGATATTTTTAAGGAGCAAAATGATAGCTTAAAAAATGATGGCTTTGAGCTCAATTTAAATGCCATAAAATGCGAAGGGATTCGCTTCAGTTATCTAAATGCGGCTACCAAGCAAGAGTATCGGACGGAGATTGAAGTAATCGACATAGAAGGTGCCTTAAGTACGGGTGCTTTCAAAGCTACTGCGCAAAGTAATCTTAAGATTCTTTCTGCAAAAAGCGGAAATATCAATCTCGTTCGCAATCAGCATGCACAGCTGCATTTGGGAGTGAATGTTAATACTGATTCGAGTGCAATTAATATTCCAAGTTCAACCATTTACATAGCTAACTTGCCCTTTAACTTTAAGGGCGATTTTGATAGGGAATCGTATAATTTCGACTTGAGCGCAAAATCGATTAAGATTGATGAAGCAGCCAATGCCCTGGCTTTATCAGAAACAAACCAAGTAAAAAAGTTTTCTGGTTCTGGTTCTCTGATTTTCGACCTCAATGTTCAGGGTGAAAATGAATCAATAAAGCCAGCAGAAGTATTCTGTTCTTTTGGTGTTGACAATGGAAGGTTGGTAGATCCTAATTCTGGAATTGCGCTATCCCAATTAAATATCAAAGCTGAATACTCGAACAAAAGAGGCAAAGAAAAAGAGCACTTAGAGATGAGTGATATCTCCTTTGCTACAGAAGGCGGCGTGTTTAATGGTAATCTTATGCTGACCAATTTTGAGAACCCTCAATACAATGGAGAGGCAAATGGTTTAATCAATTTAGCAATCTTTCATTCACTATTCAGAATCCCTCAAGTGGATAAAATGCAGGGAAGTGTTGATGTTTCGTCTAAATTTCAAATTAACACGATTCCTTCTGCTGATGGAAGAGACAATTATAAAATTGAAAGGTGCACGGGTAAAATGAAACTTAATGATGTCTTGTTTAAATTGATGAACGACAAAAGAGAGTTTAAGAATATTGAGGGCACGGCATATTTGAGAAACGATGAAGTTGGAATGGAGAACATTTCGCTGGCACTTGGCAAGTCAGATCTCACTATCAATGGAGTTTTCAAGGAGCTTTCAGCTTATTTAAGTCACCAAGGAAACCTGATTGCTGATGTAGAATTGAATAGTAGAGAGATTAACATTGAAGATTTGGGGCAAGACTCCAAGGAAGAGCATATTTTACAGGAGCGTACATATATGTTGCCAGATGACATTGATGGAAGTGTTTACCTCAATATATCACGATTGAATTATGAAGGGCATTCGTTTGAGAATTTAGTGGGTAATATGTTACTTGAAAGAAGGTTAATTAATTTTCCAAGAATATCAGTTCTGAATGGAGGAGCAAACGTGAATGGCTCTCTTATTATTGAAGAAAAGAGACCTGAAATTTTTTACATTTCAAGTCAACTTGTCTCTAAAGACATAGATTTCGGGAAGTTGTTTAAAGAGTGGAACAATTTCAATCAAGATGTGATTACAAGTAATAACATCTCCGGAGAAGCCCAAGCGAATGTAAAATTAGATGCTCCATTCGATTTGCGCTCTGGGATTATTTCGGATGCTATCAAAGCTGAGATCGGAATCCAAATTGATAATGGGAGGTTGAGAAATGTGGAAACTTTCAAATCAATAACAGAGAGTTTGAGAAATACGAGCAGTGCACGATTAGCTATCGGAAAGGATAACATTGACGAATTTGAGAAGAAATTACTCGATTTAAGATTTGATCGATTGGAAAACACATTGGTCATTAAAAACAGTGTATTAACAATTCCTACAATGTCAATCAAATCTTCAGCACTTGATCTTGAAACGTCTGGCAAGCATACGTTTGACAATAAGGTTGATTATCGATTCGGATTTAGATTTAGGGATCTAAAGAAGAAGGAAGTGAGCGAATTTGGGGATGTTGTAGATGATGGCTCAGGAAAATTCGTGTTCATGAGAATGTATGGGGATTTAAGCAATCCAACCATCCAGTGGGATAAACAATCGAGCAGAGAAAAACGAAAAGAGTACAACGAGGAAGAAGTTAAGGATGCGAAATCGATATTGAAAACTGAATTTGGTTTATTTAAAAACGACACGACAGTAAAAACATTTATACAGGAAAAAAGAACACACGAAATTTTGGAGGTTGAGTTCAATCCAATTGATCAAATTGACACGTTAATTGAGGAGAAAAAACCTAAAAAAGACACAAAAGCTAGAAGGACCTTAGACAAGTGGAAAAAGGAATTCGAAGAAGCTAAAAAGGAAGAAATAAAATGGGAGTAAAATCCTAATCACCTCCTAGGTGAAATGTCAAACCAATGTTTGCATGTACACCTTTTGAAGAAAGAATATTCTCATAATTGGATAAATCTTGATTTTCACCATCTATTGAAAACTCTTTCATCACTAAGTTTTGAGAGGTATATCCAAGTCCAAAATTCAACCCAAATCCTCCAGCAAAGTACCAATTCAAACCTGTTTCAAATCCAACTTGTGGTGATCTAAATTTATATTGATAAGGTATTGTTGATGTGAATATGTCAAATTCTCGGTTCAATGTTAGGTTAGAAAGGCCAAAAGAACCTCCCAAGTACCAAACAAAATTATCTTTATTCACAGGGTATAGCCTTGCAGCCAAAGCAATCATGGAGACTTTATTTCCTTGAGCTGCAGTATTCTCTTCATCTTCGATGTATTTACCTCTTCTGTAGTTTAGACCTACCGAAAGAAACTTGAGCAAGTTAATATGTCCATCAAACCGAAACATGCTCGTTACCGCTGCACTTGTATCTTCATCTTGTTTTATTTCAAATGTTCCATTGTTATATGTGGAATTATACAATACACCATGGAACCCGGCGTCGTACCCAGCCGAAAAATTAAATGTTCCGAAAGTATGGGATTGGGAAAATGAAATGCTGTTTAATAGCGTAAAAGTTATTGCAATAATTAAAGTTCTCATAGGGTTGATTGATTAAATACTATCCAAAATTAGTAATTCCCCGTATCTTTGCAATTGAATGGCGAAAATCAGAGACATAGATTTGGGAGATTTCCCTTTATTGCTTGCACCCATGGAAGATGTGAGTGACCCTCCTTTCCGTGCGCTTTGCAAAAAGCATGGTGCCGATCTCATGTACACTGAATTTATTTCATCAGAGGGATTAATTCGTGATGCCGTAAAGAGTGTTCAGAAGCTAGACATATATGAATACGAACGACCAATTGGAATTCAAATTTTCGGCTATGATATTGAAAGTATGAAGCGTGCAACTGAAATCACGGAGCAAACAAATCCGGATATCATTGATATCAACTACGGTTGTCCAGTTAAAAAGGTAGCTTGTAAAGGAGCAGGAGCGGGGATACTGCAAGATATTCCGAAGATGGTTGAAATGACAAAAGAGATAGTTAAATCAACCAAATTACCTGTCACAGTCAAAACTAGATTAGGCTGGGATGACAGCTCGAAATATATCGTTGATGTTGCAGAACGTTTACAAGATGTAGGTATCGAAGCTATCTCCATTCATGGCCGGACGAGAAAGCAAATGTATAAAGGTGAGGCTGATTGGAGTTTAATTGCTGCGGTAAAAGAAAATCCAAGAATGAAAATCCCTGTATTCGGAAATGGCGACATTGACTCTCCAGAGAAAGCAGTTGAATACAAAAACAAATATGGAGTTGACGGAATCATGATTGGTCGAGCCAGTATTGGAAACCCATGGATTTTTAATCAGATTAAGCATTTTAATAAGACAGGCGAACACTTACCACTTCCAACAATTTTGGATCGTGTGGACGCTGCTATACAGCATTTGGAAATGAGCATTGAGTGGAAGGGAGAAACACTTGGCGTTGCAGAAATGAAACGTCATTACACCAACTATTTTAAAGGAATTGCCGATTTTAAACCGATTAGAACAAAACTCGTTACTTCCTATAACTTGGAAGAAGTTCGCACTATTCTTGCTCAAATAAAGGAGACTCCAGAAAAATTTGAGTTTGTTTAATTCTTATAGATTTCAATCGTGATTTTACCACTTTCAGTTACGTAACCGCGATACATTCCTGCAGTATTAAAAGGCATAGCGACATTTCCGTCTTTATCAAGTGCGATTAATCCTCCTTTGCCTCCTAATTCATCTTGTTTTGCGATAACTTCAGCTCCAGCTTCGATTACGGAGGCATTTTTATATTCCATAATTGCACAAACATCATAGGCGACTACATTTCGAATAAAGAATTCACCGTGCCCTGTGCAGGAGATTCCACATATTGCGTTGGCATAAGTTCCTGCCCCAATAACTGGTGAATCACCAATTCTGTTGTATCGCTTATTCGTCATTCCACCTGTTGATGTTCCGGCTGCTAAATCTCCATTTTGATCCAGAGCTACCGCTCCAACAGTTCCAAACTTTTTATCCTCGATGTAATCAATATTGAATTCATTTTCAGAACCGTCAAAATCACCTTGGTCACCGTCATGATCCAATACGGCTTTCTCTTGATCTTGAACTCTTTTGAGTTGCCTTAAGCGCACGTCACTTTTAAAATAGGACGGGTCGACTATTTCTACTCCATTCTTTTCTGCAAATGTTTCTGCTCCTTCACCAGCTAGCATGACATGGTCAGATTTATCCATTACCGCAATTGCAGCATTAATTGGGTTTTTGATTGTTCCAACTCCTGCTACTGCGCCTGCATTTTTATCTTTCCCATACATGATTGAAGCATCCATTTCTTGCGTTTCAGCATTGGTATAAACGGCACCTTTACCAGCGTTAAAGAGGGGTGAGTCTTCCATTATGTTTATGGCTGCTTGCACGGCAGAGACACTAACACCACCAGAATCTAAAACGTTGAAGCCAGTCTGCAATGCCTCTGTTAATTTAGCCGTATATGCTTCCTCTTTTTCAGTCGACATATTTTTCTTGAGAATGGTTCCTGCCCCGCCATGAATAACTAAAACAACCTTCTCTTGATTGGCGTTTTGTGCTTGCAAAGTTGTGGTCATAAATACTAGTGTTATGAGTAAAATTGATTTCATAATTTCCTATTAATCCAACTTAGATGGAATGGGTAAGATACAAATACCTTATTTAATTTGAGCTTCAGTCCACTCGATTGCTTTGTCTAAGGTGAAAAATATCTTGGTAGGCACAATGGGTTTGTCGAATCGAATATAGAAATCAGTGATTATTTTTTGACCGATATTCCCAATTACGATAGCATCGGTATGCGTGTATTTGTTACCGGAGGGGTCTGCCGCCCATTTTCGTGTTTCGGTATCTACATCAGAAAAAGAACGAAAATGATAGATATTGTAGAATTTACCCCCACCGTTTGCGTCTAGGAAACGATAACCCTCAGCAACGATTTTCTGACCGATTCTTTCATAGCGCGGAACCTTCACATAAAATATGCGATTGCTGAAAAGTCGGAATATGACACCGTCAATATTTTTTTCCGCAATGAGTTCAGCATTGAATAGTTCAATGTCGTCTTTTTCAGTGGTCATGGAATAATGGCTATCTTTAGCCTAACAAAATTACACAAAGATGCAACGATATCAAAATTATGTTCAAGGACAATGGGTTGACGGTGAGGGAGTTGAGACTCAGGTTTACAATGCAATAACAGGAGATCAAATTGGAGAGGTTTCAAGCGCTGGTTTGGACTACGAAGGAATCTTAGATTACGGCCGTAAAAACGGCGGTGCTGCTTTGAGAAAAATGACGTTTCAAGAACGTGGAAGAATGCTTAAAGCACTTGCGCTTCATTTGATGTCAATTAAGGATAAGTACTACCCAATAAGCGCTTTGACTGGCGCAACTAAAATTGACTCTTGGATTGATATTGAAGGCGGGATAGGAAACTTATTTGCCAATGCATCTTTGAGAAGACAATTTCCAGATTTACCTTACTACGTAGATGGTGCAGCAGCGCCTTTATCAAAAGGAGGATCATTTATTGGTCATCATATTATGGTTCCAAAACAAGGGGTTGCAGTACACATCAATGCCTTTAATTTCCCTATTTGGGGGATGCTAGAAAAAATAGCAGTTAACTTAATGGCGGGTGTCCCTGCTGTGGTAAAGCCTTCTGAGTACACTAGTTTTTTAACGGAAGTGATGGTTAGAGATATTATTGCCTCTAAAATTTTGCCTGAAGGATCCCTGCAATTGGTTGTTGGTCTTGGTAGAGGTATAATTGATCATGTAAATTCTGAGGACGTTGTTACGTTCACAGGAAGTGCTCACACGGGAAAAGTATTAAAGGGATTACCACATATAACAGATCGTTCGGTTCCATTCAATCTAGAAGCAGATTCTTTGAATGCATCTGTTTTAGGAGAAAAGGCTGTTCCCGGAACGGAGGAGTTTGACTTATTCATTAAAGAAGTCACGAAAGAAATTACCATTAAGGCCGGACAGAAATGTACTGCTGTACGAAGAATAATTGTTCCAGAGAACTTAATGGAGGAGGTACAAAATGGAATTGCTGGAAGATTAAGCAAGGTCATGATAGGAGATCCATCTCAAGAAGGTGTTAGAATGGGTGCATTAGCAACCAGAACACAAGTTGATCGAGTTAGAGAGAGTGTTGAGGCATTATCAAAATCACAAGAGATTGTATTTGGCGACGTGGACAATTTTGATGTGGTTGGTGCGGACAAGAATAAAGGAGCATTTTTCTCTCCAATTCTTTTCAGAAATGACGATCCTTTCAATAAGGTTGATGTACATAGTATTGAGGCTTTTGGACCAGTTTCGACAATTATGCCATATAAAAACATGGATGAAGCAATTGAAATTGCTCGAATGGGTAAGGGGTCATTGGTATCTTCAATTGTTACACCAGATGATAAAGAGGCGAGAGATTACATTGTGGGTGCGGCAAGTATGCATGGTCGTATTCTTGTTCTTAATAAAGATTGTGCGAAGGAGAGTACAGGACATGGATCACCAATGCCATTGTTAACGCATGGTGGACCTGGACGCGCTGGAGGTGGAGAAGAGATGGGTGGAAAACGAGGTGTTTTACATTACCTGCAGAGAACAGCAATTCAAGGTCACCCAACTACTATAACAGAAATAACGCAACAATTCCAGGTAGGGGCGGCAATGCCAGAGGCGAATCCTCATGTTTTTAGAAAGCACTTCGAGGAATTAGTAATAGGAGAGACCGTCTTTACCCATAAGCATACCGTAACGGATGCAGACATTGTGAATTTTGCAAATGTTTCCGGTGATAACTTCTATGCTCACATGGACGAAACCTCACTTGAGGGGACGATTTTCGAACGACGAGTTGCTCACGGTTACTTCTTATTATCTAAGGCGGCAGGTTTATTCGTTGATCCGAAAAAAGGTCCTGTTCTTTTAAATTACGGGGTGGATGAAGCTCGCTTTACAAAACCAGTCTATCCGGGCGCTACAATTGGTGTTCGTTTTACCGTAAAGGAAAAAATCGATCAAGAGAAAAAATCTGAGGATGACATTGCAAAAGGTATTGTTAAGTTTTTAGTTGATATCTATGATGAAACAGGTGAAACAGTTGGATTGGCAACCATTTTAACGATGGTAAAGAAAATTGACCAAAGTATGTAAGCGATGCAATCTCGTGAGTTTAGTGCTGAAGATCAAAAGAAGCAGAGGGAGTATGTTCTTGCCAAATTAAAAGAGGAGCGCGGATTAGCCTACATATCAAAACGACTTCAAGATTCTGGAATGTCGCATGAATCGGCAAAAACATTGATTCAAGATGAAGCACTTGATTTAAGTGAAAATTCTAAAAGAGAAGGATTACTTAGATTACTCGGAGGTGCTGGTGGTTTTTGCATACTCTCACTGATAGGTTACGTTGGAGGTGATAGAAGAAATTTGTACTATGCAGCTACCGGATTATTTCTTGGAGGGGTTTACATGTATTTCAAAAGTCGTAAGCGATTAAAATACCTTAGATCTATTTTTACGGAAAAGTGCTAATTAAATTACCGTATCAGAATACTCTTTGAAACAATTGATTTGTCTTCTTCAATTTTGACTTGGTAAATTCCAGTAGGCAGATTACATGACCTATAGATGCAATTGACGTCCTTTTGATTCCATTCATTGTCAAGTACCTTTTTACCTGACATATCTAAGACAGAAATTCTTGATGGTTGAATATTTAATTTGTCCGAACAAATAAAGAGTTGTTCATCAACTTGGTATATTTTATAATTGTTTGTGATTAAATCCGCTGTTCCAGCGCTTGTCTCATCGTTAATAATGAAAGTTATTGTGTCGATGCATCCAGCTGCGTCATTAATAATTACTTCGTATGTGCCAGGAATTAAATTTTCAATTGTATCTCCTACAGCATTACCGTTCATGGTAAAATTGAAAGGGGGTAATCCACCCCAAGTAAAAATCTCAACGTAGCCTAGTTCTGAATCGGTCACAGGGTTGGTAATAAAAACTGTATTAAAGGGAAGAACTTCATTCACTGTATAACTATCGGTATAGACACAGCTATTCTGACTTGTGATTGTGTAGGAATATGTTCCGGGCAAAATACTATCGAGGTATAGGCCATTTGAACCATCTGGCCATAAAATTAGGCTGTTTGTATCTGCCGGATTATTGAATACAATTTCAACTTCTCCAAAGTTACCAACTCCGCAGATAGGGTCGGTGATAAACTCTTGATAAACAGGTGTTGATTCGATTAAAATTGTAAGGGAGTTGGATTGGATAATAGAATCATTGCCCACACTTAAAGCTTGGTATTGGTAGATTCCGGCTGTGGAAACAGTTATTATTGAGTCCGTGCTACCTGTATTCCATAAATAATCTGTAAAACCGTTCGATCCAATTGATATCGAATCGCCTTGGCATAGAAATAGGGTGTCAATATTAGGGATGATGTCCACAGAGATAACAGTCTGCTCAGGTATAATATATTTTTGATTGGCAAGAAGATTATACCGTTTAGCAACAATACCACTTGGGAAAATAATTTCGAGTGAATCAATCTTTTCTTCATCGCGCAAGCCGAAAATCATTTGTTGTGAGTTTTGAGCACATAATCCGCTTCCGCAAAACACCGTTTGAAATTGATTATTCCCACCTGCATATACTTTTACTTTAGCGCCAATTGCCATTTTATTTGAGATGGTTCCAACAGGGACTATTTTGATATATCTTCGATTATTATCTGCGCTGTTTAATAAAACATTTGATTGGGCAGCGTCATTTAGAATCACGATGTCGTAAAACCCATCATTATTGATATCACCTTTAACAGGGCAGTAGGATGACTTTACGATATTGCCAAAGATGGAATCATTTATAAGCGTAAAGTCTAGTCCAGCTTCATTATGGAAAAATAGAGATGATGCCGTTGGGTCCGAAATGGTATCTATATAAGATGTTGCTACATACAAATCTTCATATCCATCATTGTCATAGTCAACCCACAATGCTCCCCAAGCGTATAGATTCGTATCAAGTCCCATGGCTGGAGCTACATTCGTAAAATTGACTGCCGATTGATTCCTGAAAAGCTTATAATTAATAGGAATACCATTCGTCGAATTTCCGTTCGCAATGTCTGTTACAAAAATGTCTTGAAAACCATCATTGTTAAAATCGGAAATCGAAGTAGTCATAGGGTTATGACCATCATTTTCAACGCCTTGAACATTTGCCACATCTGTGAATGAATTACCGCCATTGTTTTCATATAAGGCATCTTTAAATGGAATGCGATCATTAATAACATGTAAGTCGATCAAATTATCATTGTTATAATCGAACCACGAGCCCTGAAAGGAAACTTGTAATCCATTTTGGAGCCCAGCTGTAGCCGCTATTTCATTAAATGTCCCATTGCCCAAATTTTCATAAAACTGATTAGGAATCGCTCCAACTGGGAAATTCAACGACTCATAATTACAAACATATAAATCAAGATCACCGTCATTGTCTGAATCGGCAAAACTTACACCATACGTTGCACTTGGTGTAGTTGATATACCAACGCTTGCAGTGACATCTGTAAAATTGAAGGCACCATCATTTTCATAAAGTCGTATTCCAAAATCAGAGTAAGATGCGCAAAGATCCAGGACACCGTTATTGTCATAGTCTACCCAAATTATGTGTAGCATGTCGCCTATTGAATATAAATAGGAACTGACTTGATTATATGTACCGTTGTTATTGATGTAAAATGTAACAGAATCATTCCTGGCTGGAATTGTTAAATCATCCCAACCATCTTGATTAAAATCATAAAATGACATACCATTACCAATATGAGCTGATGTACTTTGAATAACATCAATGTTTTGAGTCGAAGCAATATCCGTTAATGTCTGAGCTTGTGTCAGAAATGCCATTAAAAAAATCGATATTGTCAATGCACATTTCATTTGACAATAAATTTAAATTGATTTTCACCATTTTTAAGGTAGTACATGCCACTTTCTAGAATGATTGCGGGTGAAACATATTTATTCCCATCTCTGGTAAATTCTATGTTAGCAACATCTTGTCCAATTGCATTTAAGCATCTTAGTGAGATTGTGTTCTCCGCAGTATTTGCCAGAATTATATTGATAGCAGAACCAGACTCTATTGTATTTGGGAATAATAAATTGCTTAAAGAGATTTTTTCATGAATACCAAGAGAAGGGCTTATTTGGAAAAATTCCTCCAGACTCAAAGATTCTTGAATGTTACCTGCTAAATCAAAACCATTGTCCAATAGAATGTCGTAAAAAGTAGTTTGATTTGGGCCTCCTTGTAATTCATATTGTCGAGTTAAAATAACATTGCCCGACCAGCTAGAATCTTGAGCGGGAAATCCGAAAGTCATAAGCGGAGAAAAACTAAGGTTTGGATAAATATCTGAACGCATTGCTTCATCATAAATAGCAACTACTTCAAA
>NODE-739-length-11370-cov-3.16491_pt1 | contig 11370 bp, 10 predicted proteins | sample MGYA00139097_ERZ477577 | MGnify/ENA metagenome assembly ERZ477577 | reverse complement strand
GTAAACTCAATCCCGATGACATTCAGGACGGAACTTTCACGGTGACCAATGTGGGCAGTTTCGGCAGCATCATGGGGACCCCGATTATCAATCAGCCCCAGGTGGGGATACTTGCACTCGGCTCCATCCGAAAGGTACCGGCCGTAATAGAAACTCCCGAAGGAGATTTGATAGGGATCCGTCACAAAATGATCATTTCGCATTCCTATGATCACAGGGTTGTCAACGGAGCGCTTGGCAGTCAGTTCGCGAAACGCATTGCCGACTACCTGGAGGCCTGGGATCAGAACGCCTCCTTTTAATACATACATCCAAATGAATCTTAAACTCGAAAGACCTCTCGTTTTCTTTGATCTGGAAACCACAGGAGTACAAATTGCCACAGATCGCATCGTAGAGATTTCCATCTTGAAGATTTTCCCCAATGGAAACAGGGAGAGCTGGACGCGCTTGGTCAATCCGGAAATAGAAATACCCAAAGAGGCCTCCGACATTCATGGTATAACCAATGAGAAAGTGGTGACCGAACCGAAGTTTGTCGAACTGGCCCCGAAGATCAGTACGATGATCGAGGGTTGCGACCTGGCAGGATTCAATTCCAACCGATTCGACATCCCTTTGCTCGCTGAGGAGATGTTGCGGGCCAAAGTTAATTTCGACATGCAGGACAGACTGGCGGTTGACGTTCAGGTCATCTTTCACAAGAAAGAGCAGCGAAACCTGAGTGCGGGTTACGAATTCTATTGCGGAAAGACACTTGACAATGCGCATTCCGCCGAGGCGGACACAATGGCCACCTACGAAATACTGGAAGCCCAGATCGGACGCTATGAGGACGTCGAAGGCGACGTCGATTTTTTGAGCAAATTTTCTTCACATCAGCAACGGGCAGACTTTGCAGGATTCATCCTTTTGGATGACAACAGTGAAGAAATGTTCTCTTTTGGCAAATACAAAGGAAGGAAAGTCAGAGATGTATTGAGGGAAAACCCGGGCTACTACAGTTGGATGCAAAATGCAGACTTCCCTCGCTATACCAAGAAGATCCTGGAGGGTATCAAGAAAAGCATGAATCCAAAAAAAGTAGTAAATACGCTTGAGGATCTTCAGAATAAATTCAACAAAAAGGTTTGACATGTACGTAGATTTCAAAGACTTGCCGGATACTGCACGAATTTGGGTGTATCAATCCGACCGGGAGCTCAATCCTGCTCAAATGGAAGACATGCGCATTGCACTTAAAGACTTTGTCGAAGACTGGACCCGTCACGGCCAGAATCTCAAAGGATCCTTTGCCATTTTGCACAATCACTTTATCGTTATAGGTGTAGACGAGTCTTTCAATGAGGTTTCGGGATGTTCCATCGATGCCTCGACTCATGTGTTCAAGCGATTTGAGCAACAGTTCGGCCTTGACCTTTTCAACAAACTCAACACGGCGTTTCGTTCGGGAGAACACATCAATGTGGTAAGCATGCCTGATTTTCAAAAATTTGTCAAGGAGGAACGAATCACGCAGGATACCACTGTTTTCAACAATATGGTTCAGACCAAAGCGGACCTTGCGAATTCCTGGGAAGTACCTGCAGCGAAAAGCTGGCACAGTCGATATTTCAATTAATTCATACAGTTCATGTACCGCCATTCTCTCTATCTTATTATTTTTTTGTTTGCTTTCTCATCTGGGGTGAATTCCCAGATCAATCCGCTGGTAACCAAAGATTCGATTGCTCAGGAACGATGGGTCGACAGCATCATGTCGACGATGAGCCTCGAGGAGAAGATCGGACAGTTATTCATGGTTGCCGCCTACACCAACAGGGATGCCGAGCACGAAAAATACATCAGTGGTCTTATTGAAAAGTATCACTTGGGCGCCCTGATTTTCTTTCAGGATCAAGCGGTTAAGCAGGTGGAGCTGACAAATCACTATCAGTCTTTGTCGCGGATACCCCTGCTCATTGGAATCGATGGGGAATGGGGCTTGAGAATGCGTCTGAAGAATACGGTGGCATTTCCTTATAACATGGCGTTGGGTGCCATTCGCAACGACAAGCTCCTCTATGACATGGGGGTTCAAATGGGACAGCACATGAAACGGGAAGGAGTCAATATCAATTTTGCACCTGTCGTGGACGTGAATACGAACCCGCTCAACCCGGTAATTGGGAATCGCTCCTTTGGGGAGGATCGGAAAAACGTGACGCGCAAAGCGACGGCCTTTATGCAGGGGCTTCAGAGCCAGGGGGTCATGGCCTGTGCCAAGCATTTTCCGGGTCATGGCGACACTGACCAGGACTCCCACAAAACCCTGCCTTCGGTAAGTCACGACACCATACGCCTGGACACACTTGAATTGTATCCCTACAGGAAGATCATCGATCACGGCATAGGCAGTGTGATGATTGCTCACCTCAGTGTACCCAGCCTGGAACCGGATGAAGAGTTGCCCTCCTCGTTGTCGGGGAACATCATAACGGGCCTGCTTAAAGAAAAAATGGGTTTCAAGGGGCTCATTGTCACCGACGCACTGAACATGAAAGGTTCGGCAAACTTCGCATCCTCTGAAGAGATCAATCTGCAAGCTATTATCGCGGGAAATGATCTTTTGGACGTGCCACTGGAAGTTGAAAAATCCGTGGACCTCTTCAAGAAGGCTCATGCCTCGGGTGACCTGACGGATGCCCGTTTGAATGAGGCCGTGAGAAAGATCCTGATGGCCAAGTATTGGATGGGACTGGATGAATACCGGCCCATTTCCACAGAGAACCTGATGTCGGATCTCAACAGGCCTATCGATGAGGTTTTAAATCACAAACTGGTGGAGCATTCGGTGACATTGGTTCAGAACAAGGGTGAGATTCTCCCGGTCAGGGATCTCGATCAGAAGAAAATCGCCTATGTGAAGCTGGGTACGCACATCAATGCTTCTTTTGTCAATCGGCTGAAAGACTACACAAGGGTGGATGTACTTGAAAGCAAAAATATTCAGCAGCTTTCTGAAAAATTGAAAGGCTATAACCTGGTGATTTTCGGTTTTCATACTTCCCTGGGGGCCTATGCGAACTACAAGATTCCAGATAAGGACCTTTTACTGCTCGACAACATTGCCAAATCGCACGATGTGATCCTTGATGTTTTTGCCAGTCCGTACAGTCTCTTGAAGATCAAAGATTTTGAGCATATTGAGGGGGTTGTAGTTTCGTATCAGAACACGCAGCTCGCTCAGGACATCTCTGCACAGATGATCTTTGGAGCCCTCGATATGCAAGGGAAGCTTCCCGTAAATATAAACGAGAAATTCCCGGTTGGACACGGACTGTATCTCAGTGCCATTGACAGATTGGGCTATTCTGTGCCCGAGGCAGTAGGGTTGGACCGATATCGATTGAATCGAATCGACTCCATTGCCAGAGAGGTGATGGATTCAGCAATGGCCCCGGGGATGCAGGTTCTCGTCGCGCGAAAAGGGAAGGTCGTGTACCGGAAGAGCTTTGGGTATTTCACGTACGATCAAAAAAAAAAGGTCGATAACGAGAGCATCTACGACCTGGCTTCAATGACCAAGATCCTGGGCGGTCTTCCGATGGTAGTCAAAGCCGAAGAAGAGGGGCTTTTCGAGCTGGATACGGAACTGGGTGACCTCATGCCCGTATTGGAAGACAGCAACAAGGATACGCTGACCGTCCGTGAAGTGTTGTCGCATTACGGAAGACTGATGCCTTACATTCCCTTTTACAAGACTATGGTCGAAGGAGAGGACGGGCAGCCCATGAAGAAGTATTTTCGAGACAAGAAGTCAGACAAATACAGTATCAAGGTGGCTGATGACCTCTATCTGAGAACGGATTACCTCGACACGATATTCAATCTGATTGCCGAGGCTCCCCAGCAGGAGAAGCTCGAGTACAAATACAGTGGTTTGCCTTTTTACCTTTTTAAGGATTACATTGAAAAGCAGTACGGCAAATCGCTTGACGAATTGAATAAAGAGAATTTCTATGCGCCTCTTGGGGCCACGACGCTCTGCTATAAGCCCCTGAACAAGTTTCCCAAGTCCAGGATTGTTCCGACTGAGGAGGACGATTTTTTTCGACACCAGCTATTGCATGGCAATGTGCATGACGAAGGTGCGGCCATGATGGGAGGTGTCAGTGGAAACGCAGGGATGTTCGGCACTTCAAACGACGTTGCGAAGATGATGCAGATGTACCTTCAGAAAGGCTATTACGGAGGAAAGAGTTATTTCAAACCCGAGACCGTGGATAAATTCAATCATCGCTATTTCCAGGAGTTTGGGGTGCGAAGAGGACTTGGATTTGACAAGCCTCAGCTGGATGATTCCATGGCGACCTGCGGTTGCGTGTCGTTCAAAAGCTTTGGTCACAGTGGTTATACGGGGACCTACACCTTTGCGGACCCGGATTCCGAGATTGTCTATGTTTTTTTGTCCAACCGGGTGCATCCGACAAGAGAGAACAACAAATTGGGTGAGGCAGATATTCGAACAAAGGTCCAGGCCCTTATCCAGGAAGCCATTGTTCCCTAATCATCTCGACTTGGTCAGCAGCCATACACTCAACAGGCTGAGCCCAAAATAGATCCAACCGACACCGGACCCAAAAAAGATCGCTAACACCCAGGCTTGCGCCATGTAAAACAACGGAAAGGCCGTTATACCCACGCTGAATTTGTATGTCGATATGAATTCCTCCTCACTGATTCTCGGTTTCAAATAGTTCCAGATGAGCAGGGGGAAAAAGCTGTTGACCTTCACCAGAGGCAGCAGTAGGTTGAAGTCGGATGAATTGTCATGGGTCAAAGGCTCCAATAATTCAGGTTTCTCCAGTTTCGAATTGACCTTTTGCGGATCGAAAAATTCATCTTCCCGAAAGCAGCTTTCCATGTAGTCATGATTCTCCTGGTCCTCAATGTGCGTGGTGAGTTTCTTTAGCCGATTTCTGACCTCCTCCTTGAGTGCCGTGGAAGAAACCGTATGCTTCTCCCTTTGATAGTAGTCATTGGCCCGAATGGCCTCTCCGACATGAAGGCTGACGCTTGAAGCGTATTTTCTGGCGTTGGTGTAATTGATTCCGATGGGAACGACCATCAATTCGTGATCTCCGTATTCATCCAGGGCCCCGAACACAATTCGCGTAAACCCCTTACTCAGTATCCTGACCCGTCTCTGGATGTTGTGGTTGCCCTCCGGAAATATCAGCACGGTTCCTTTTCGGTTTAGAATCTTAAAGCATTTTTGAAATACCTCTTCATTCTTTGACAGGCTTTCGCGACCGTCTCGTATTCGGTAGATCGGAAGCATATTCACCGATGACAACAGGGCTCGAATGAGGGGCTTGTCAAAAACGTCTGCCCGGGTGAGGAAGTGGAGCTGCCTGGGCATGAAGGCCCCGAGAAGCAAGGGATCGATAAGTGCGTTTTGATGGTTGGCCACAAAGAGAACCGCTGTGTTTTTCGGAACATTTTTGATTCCTCTGATCTCCACTTTCTTGAAATAGAATGCGAACCCGGTGCGAACGTATAACTTGACCAGCAGGTACCAGATCAGCTTCATGTCGCTTGTTTTTTCTTTTTGTCCGACCAGAAATAGGCAATGAGAAGTCCGGATGCGATATCCCAAATGGCCCAGAAAGCCACCAGGAGTGCCATGCCGCCCAAACTGCTGAAGAAGGAGAACACGAGAAGCAATCCAAGTCCCGAATTCTGAATCCCTGTTTCTATGCTCAGGGTCTTCTGATCGATATAGGAAAGGCCGTTAGCGCGGGCGAACAAGAACCCGGTCAGGAGAAGTATTCCATTGTGAATGATCACAAGGAACAAGACGTAGTGAATGTGGTTCATGAAAATATCCAGATTGTCGTAAAAGGCCACCGCAATAAAGGCCAGGAAAATCAGGATGGAAACGGGTTTCAGTATCTTTGAGACCTTTGAAGCGAGCTTTGAGCGGAAATACTGCAGCATCATGCCCAACAGCAGAGGGATGCCGAGGATCAGCAGCACAAGGCGCACGACTTCAAGGGGATCCACACTGACTCGTTTCAGAATTTCCCTGGTGGGTTCATAGGCGTTACCCCAAAGGGCAAAGTTCAGGGGTGTCATCACCAGGGCGGCGATGGATGCAAATGCGGTCAGACTGACCGAAAGCGCGGCGTTACCACCCGCAAGTTTGGTCATGAAATTTGAAATGTTCCCTCCGGGACAGGCGCCTACCATGACCAAGCCCAGTGCAATGCTCGGAAAAGGTGTCGTCACGCGTATGAAGAGGTAAGTGACCAGCGGGATCAGTAGAAACTGAGAGATCACCCCGACGATTACGGGTTTGGGTGATTTGAGCAAATTTGTAAAATCACTGACCCGTATGTCAAGCGCGACTCCGAACATGATCAGGGCCAGGGTAAGATTGACCAGCCATAAGTTATCCGTGGTGAAATTGATTTGAATGTCATCTATGTTTTGGATCATGCGGCAGGGATGTGGGAAGCGTTAGTTTTTGAAGGCGTACTCAATGATGTTCGCACCCATCTGAAGTGCTTTGATTCGCACCTCCGGAGGGTCGTTGTGAACCGCCTCGTCTTCCCAACCATCGCTAAGGTCACTCTCGTAATCATAAAAGCAGAGGAGTCGACCTTCGTAGAACAGTCCAAAGCCCTGTGGGGGCCTGGCATCGTGTTCGTGTATTTTAGGCAGTCCGTCAAAGGAATAGGTCTGTTTGTATATCGGGTGATCAATGGGTATTTCCTGAAAATCCAGATTGGGGAACACCTTTTTCATTTCCTTGCGCAGGTAAGGATCCAGGCCGTAGTTGTCCGAGACATGCAAAAAGCCTCCGGCCATAAGGTAGGTCCGAAGATTCTCAGCACTTTTCTCTGAAAAAAAGACATTGCCGTGCCCGGTCATGAAAACAATGGGGTAGTCAAAAAGATCCCGGCTCTGTGTCTCGACTGTAGCCGGCTTTTCAGAAATTCTTGTATTGAGATTTTCATTGCAAAAGCGGATCAGATTCGGTAAGCCGGTGGGGTTGGCATACCAGTCGCCACCACCGTCGTATTTGAGAACTGCAACTTCCTGGCTCAAACCGGGCAGGGCCGACAAAATAAAAACCCAAAGGATAAAGACTTTTCTGAGATTTGTGCCGCCTGAGGATATTTTCATCCGGGCAAATTACAAAAATTCTTTCATGAAAGAGATATTGCTGCATACAACCACACCTGCTGTTTCTGTTCGGAGTCGGGTTTGACCCAGATCCAGGTTGTCGAAACCGGCTTTTGTGGCTGCCTGGATTTCCCGGGGTGAAAAATCGCCCTCCGGACCAATCAGCACCAGGATGTCGTTTTTACCTTCAATTAAATCTGAAAGGCTCTTTTTGTCACCTTCTGCACAATGGGCTATGAGCCTCGTTTCTGTTTTGACCTGTCCGATCAGTTCGTCAAATGGCTGAAGGGGGTTGAGAATGGGCAGGGTAAACTTCAGGGACTGTTTCATTGCGGCCAGAAGGACCTTCTCACAGCGCTCGTGGTTTATTTTTTTTCGTTCGGAGTGATCACAGAGAATGGGTGTGATTTCATCGATGCCTATTTCCGTGGATTTTTCCAGGAACCATTCCAGTCGATCGTTGTTCTTGGTGGGCGCAATGGCCACGTGCAAGCGATATCCCTTTTGATCCGGTCTTGTCTCTGAGTTCAAAACCTGAACCTCACATCTCTTGTCATTGTCGTTAATGATCTCGGCCAGGTACAAATTGCCTCTTCCGTCTGTTATATGAATCTGATCTCCCCGCTTTTTCCTGAGGACCTTAACCAGGTGACGGCTTTCTTGCCTGGAAAACGTAACCAGTAAAGAAAGGGGTTGGATGTCGGGGTGATAAAAAAGCTGCATAGAGGAGTCTTACCTTTCAAATGTATAAAAATCGAACGTATAAAGGGGGAGGTGTGCGCCTTCTCAGTCCAGGTCCTTTCTGAAAGTAGCTCTCCTTTTGAAATGCACCGGGTTGAAATTGTCCCAGATCAATTGGATATCCTTGTTGTCTTCCAGTTCCGGAGTTATGATGCCCTTGGTAATGCCATGTCTTTCATAGGCCTTATGGAAGAGATCGAAAATAATGGCGGTAACTCCCTTTTTTTGGTACTCCGGAGCAATTCCAATCAGGTAGAAGATACTTTCCTTGCTGTTTTTTCTGGCTAGTAGCAAGTGGATGAAGCCAAAGGGGAAAAGCCGGCCCTTTGCCTTTTGCAGGGCCTTTGCAAAGGATGGCATGGTGATTCCAAAAGCGATGATCCGCTTATTCTTGTCCAGGACGACTTTGATGAAGTCGGGGTTGATGAATCCTATGTATTTCTCTTTGAAATAGGCGATCTGTTTGTCTGAGATCGGCACAAAAGAAGAAAGTTTTGAATACGAGGTATTAAAAAGCTCGAAAATCTCATTTACATAGGGCATGACGTCTTTGGATTTCGAAAAATTCACCGGGGTAAGCTCATAACGTTTTGCTATGATCTGAGCCATGCGATGGTATTTGTCGATCTGAGCATCCTTCACAAAGAAATAGGATTCCAGGAATTTTTTCTCCGGCCAAAACCCATGTGCCTGCATATGATCCACGTAGTAGGGGTAATTGTACCAGGTAACCATGGAACCCAAATGCTCATAGCCTTCTGTGAGTATGCCCACCTTGTCCATGTTGGAGAAGCCCACAGGTCCTTCCATGAATTCGAGTTTTTCTTCCTTTCCTATTTTTGCAACTTGTTCGAGCAGGGCCTTGCTCACTTTCTTGTCGTCGATAAAATCGAGCCAACCGAAGCGCATTTTTTTGATCTTCTGCTGTTGGATTTCAAATTGATTGGTGATTGCGGCAACCCGTCCCACAATCTTCCCGTTATCAAGAGCCAGGAAAAAACGGGCCTGGGCGTGCTCGAAAACCGGATTTATTTTTGGGTCAAAGCTATTGAGCTCTTCCTTGATGATGGGAGGGACCCAATACGGATTGTCCTTGTAAAGCTTAAAAGGAAAGGTGACGAACTTCCTGAGTTCTTTTTTACCCGTGATTTCTTTTACCTCAATCATGAGGCAAAATTAATCGTTTTCAAATTTCTTGTTGTATTTTTTTTCGGCTTTCTCTCTTTTCTTCTGCTCTTTGACCAACTTCTTGTTTTGCTTTTTTCTGGCCTTTTGAGCTTTTTTGTTCACAGGTGGTTCCAAAGATCTCGTTTTGGCGGATCGAGTCTTCACCTCACGCATTTTTCCACCACTGCTCGCACTGTTTTTACCGGCAAACAACCCGAATGTAATGGTGTTGAAGAATCCCTTTTTGGGTTGATCGATTCCGTCCTCGTCATTGTTGGCTTTGTTGACAATAATTTTATCCTTGTGTCGATCCAGTCTCCAGGAAATCCCTCCCCCGATGATATAGGTGTTATCCCCCCGCTCGTCAAATATCATTCGCGCCGAAAGATCGGCTTGCATGTCTTTATTGATGAGGTAGGCGCCGCCCGCTCCAAACTGGAAGTCGTTCGGGACATTCTTCCTGAAGAATCCCTGGTTCTCGCCAAAAACGGAGAATTTCTGATTCAGGGCATAGGTCACGGTAATGATGTAGGAATTTTCGGATTGGTCCGTGAAGGCATAATCCATGATGAAATTCAGCAGTACTATGAGACGCTCGGATAAATCGTTCTGGGTGAATACGGCAAACCTGGGGCTGATGCCGTCCGGGTTTTTATAGAGGTCCACGAGCAGGTTGGTGTTCAGTCCTGCATAGACCCCTACAGCAGGAATCAACCTTCTCTTGTCGAAGCTGTGCCGGGCCTTCCAACTGCGAATTTCTTTGGTTTTGTCGGTATATTCGGGTTTGTAAAGCAGATACTTGGCTCCCAGGGTCAGTTTGCTGAACCCAAAACCGGATGCGCTGGAATCTGCCGGCCTGGAATAGTCACGGGTTTCTGAAAGAATGGCCATGTCCAGGTTGAATTCGAGACGCTCGAAGAACTGGCCGGTACGAAGCATGATGTCGGTGCCAACACTGTTGGCGCTATAGGCGAATGACTCTTCGAGGTCCTGATCGTAAAAAAGGTAGTTTCCAACATCCTTGTAAAAGAGGCCGCCCTCGACCTGGTACACTTTGGTGCCCACGCTGTAGGGGCTATCTGAGAAACCCGGACGCCTGGAATTGATCACCTCAGTGTATTGAGCGGTGACAAATTGAACCATGCAGAAAAGAACCAATAAGGTGAAAAGGAAGGTCTTGAAAGAGGACATCATGCTATGACGGGTATAAGGGCCTTATATATCTTTTAGTTGAATAACGTCAAAGTTGCCCTCAAATTGTTATTTTTGGATTTTAAATGAAAAAAAGATGGAGGAGGCATCTGTGATGGGGTTTTTGAGAACGATTTTGATACTGATCCTGGTCTATTATGTGTTGAAATGGCTGGGCCGGATTCTGTTCCCGGTACTGTTTCAAAAAGCAGTCAGGAACTTCGAGAATAAAATGAGGCAGGAGCAGGGTCAAACCAACGCTTCGGATAAGGTGAAAGAAGGAGAAACCGTGATTGAAAGAAAGCCTGGTCCTCAGCGGGAAACCAATAAAAATGTAGGTGAATACGTCGACTACGAGGAGATCGATTGACCTATTGTCACCATAAAGTTCTAAACTAAATTTCTTCAATGTCAGCAAAGAAGTATTTGCCTTACCTGCTTGCGATTCTCTCTTTTGTTATTGTTTCACTGGCCTATTTCTATCCTGTCCTTGAAGGAAAGGAGCTGTTTCAAAGTGACATAGCCCAGTTCCGTGGGATGGCGAGTGAGGTACGGGAGTTCCGGGAACAAAACGGTGAGGAACCCTACTGGACCAACCGTGCCTTTGGAGGCATGCCCACCTATCAGCTGAGTACGTATTACCCGCATGACTATATCAAGAAGCTTGACGGATTGCTGCGTTTTTTGCCTCGGCCGGCGGATTATTTATTTCTCTACTTCTTTTCGTTTTTCATTCTTCTCAGGGTATTGCGGACCGAGTGGAAAACAGCTGTGATTGGAGCACTTGGATTCGGACTTTCTACTTACCTCATTATCATACTGGGGGTGGGCCATAATGCCAAGGCCCATGCCATAGCTTACATGCCCCTCGTTCTGGCGGGCATACTATGGGTATTCCAGGGTCGCTACCTGCAGGGATTTACCTTGACAGCCGTCGCGATGGCCCTGGAGATCAATGCCAGTCATCCTCAGATGACCTATTACCTGCTTTTCAGCGTTTTGATTTTTGGAATCGTTCAGATGATCGAAGCCTGGCGAAAAAAGGGTTTGCCCGTTTTTTTCAAGAAGGTAGGGATCCTTATGGGAGCTGTGATCCTT
>NODE-738-length-11373-cov-4.86932_pt1 | contig 11373 bp, 13 predicted proteins | sample MGYA00139097_ERZ477577 | MGnify/ENA metagenome assembly ERZ477577 | reverse complement strand
AAAGCGGAAATGGGTTTTACCGGTGACCTCGAAGAAGTATTTTGGTTTATCTATAAAGCCGATTTCGACAATGGCTTAACTGAACACGAATTAGATCATGTTATGGTTGGTTATTATGATGCGGACCCTGTGGTAAATAAGGAGGAAGTGGCCTCTTTCAAATGGATGTCACTAAAGGACGTGAAGGATGATATTTCAAGAAATCCCGACCGATATACAGAATGGTTTAAGATTATTTTTAAGGAATACGATGAAAGATTAATTTGATATGAAAGTAACAGTTAGTAGAAAGGCCCATTTCAATGCGGCGCATAGATTATATAATAATGAGTGGACTGACAGCAGAAATGCAGAGATATTTGGAAAATGTGCCAACCCGAATTTTCATGGTCATAATTATGAATTGATTGTATCTGTGAAGGGAGAAATCCATCCAGAGACAGGATTCGTTATGGATATGAAAGTGCTCAAACAATTGATTTATGATGAAGTGGAAGAACGATTTGATCACAAGAATTTAAACGAGGAAGTCAGTGAGTTTAAAACGCTGAACCCTACCGCGGAAAACATTTCAGTTGTGATCTGGCAAAAACTGCGAAGCAAGATTTCAGAGGACCTGGAACTTATTGTGACGCTGTATGAAACACCTAGAAATTTTGTAACCTATACTGGAGAATGATAAAAAGAGCAATTTTAATTTCTTTGGGAATATTGATAACACTTATGGCATTTTCAGCATTTAGTAAAAAAGAACAATCAGCTTTGGAAGTGGGGGACCGAGTACCTTCATTTACTTTAAAGGATCAATTTGGAAAAACGTTTGATCTAAACGATTATATAGGAAAAACACCTATGGTGATTTATTTTTACCCGAAAGATGATACACCTGGATGCACCAAAGAGGCCTGTAGTTTTCGAGATTCCTATGAAGAATTTACCGACAGAAACATAAAGGTAATTGGGATCAGTGCGGATGATGTTGAAAGTCATAAAAATTTTGCAGATAAATACAATTTACCCTTTACCCTATTGTCTGATACTGAAAATGAGGTAAGAAACTTGTTTGGAGTCAAATCAAATATATTTGGCTTGATCCCTGGCAGAGTGACCTATGTGATCGATAAGACGGGAGAGGTTATATTTATTTATGACAGTCAATTCAAGGCAGAAAAGCATATTCAGGAGTCCTTGAAGGCCATTGATGTAAGCAATTGATAAACCTACTTGTTCAGATCATAAAAATTGTCTAATTCTTCCAGGTAAACGCTCTTGTCATCTTCATTGAGCAGGGAATAGGAAAAGGAGTTTTTAGCCAGTTCGTAAATGTCCTGTTTAGTAAGACTCAGTGCCTGTTGAATTTCGATAAAATTCTGATTTACCTGACCGCCAAAATAAGCCGGGTCATCAGAATTCACTGTTACTTTTAAACCCAGATCCATCATTTTTTTTAAGGGGTGATTTTTTAAATCGGGGACAACTTGCAGGGCCCTATTTGACAGGGGACAAACGGTTAGCGCCAAGTCTCGTTTTATAATTTCTTCCACGAGTTTTTCATCTTGGAGCGCATTATTTCCGTGATCTATTCTTCTTATGTTCAAGATGTCCAAAGCTTCCCAAACATAATCCGCATCACCCTCTTCTCCGGCATGAGCCAAAGCCACATATCCCTCTTTAACCGATGCCTGAAATACTTTTTCAAATTTTGACGGGGGGTTTCCTTTTTCAGAAGAATCCAGTCCAACGGCCTTAATACGATCTTTAAATGGGATTGACTGTTCCAGCGTTTTAAAAGCATCTTTTTCAGATAAATGCCTGAGATAGCTCATGATCAGCAAAGACGATACCCCTAGATTTTGCCGGGCATCTCTGCAAGCCTTATAAATGCCGTTGATCACGGTGCTAAAAGCAATTCCTCTTTCTGTATGTGTCTGAGGATCAAACATGATTTCGGTATGACGGACATTTTGTTCTGCGCATTTTTTCAGATAACTATAGGTGAGGTCATAAAAATCCTGTTCGTGGATGAGTACCTGAGCTCCCTGGTAATAAATGTCTAAAAAATCCTGCAGACAATCAAAAGCATAGGCATCTTCAATTTCACTGACTGAAGCAAAAGGGATAGAGATATGATTTCTTTTGGCTATGTCAAACATGAGCTGAGGTTCAAAGGTGCCTTCGATATGCAGGTGCAGCTCGGCTTTGGGTATTGCTTTTATAAATTCTTTCATAGGTCAAAAATAATAATTTAATCAAATACTTGTCAGCATTTTTTATGTTAACCTATTGACATGTAAAAACACTTAAAATGAATGAATATGGTCACAAGAACAACTTTGGAATCACTGATAGAATTACTCTGAGTATTCATTAGAAATAATTATCTTTGGCAACATATAAAACAACCTTTTTAATTGAGATAAATTATGCCTGGATTTGAGTTATTTGGTGACGCGGAAAGAAAGGAGTTAAATGACGTTCTTGAGAGTGGCGTGTTAATGCGCTATGGTTTTGACGGAATGAGAAATGGGCATTGGAAAGCCAAGGAACTTGAAAAGGAACTCGAGAAGAGATTTAATATAAAACACGCACAGCTTACCAGCAGTGGTACTACGGCTTTAAATACGGCACTTGCCGTTATGGGAGTGGGCGCAGGAGATGAAGTGATTATGCCTAGTTTTACTTTTGTGGCGAGTTTTGAATCGATAATGACATCGGGAGCCTCTCCGGTAATAGTTGAAATTGACGATACCCTGACATTGGACCCAAAAGCGGTTGAGGCGGCTATAACGCCAAGAACCAAGGTGATTATGCCGGTTCATATGTGCGGATCCATGGCGGATTTAAATGCCTTAAAAGAAATTTGTAAAAGGCACAATTTGCTTTTATTGGAAGATGCCTGTCAGGCCTTTGGAGGAACCTATAAAGGTCAAATGCTGGGAACCATAGGGGATGCGGGAAGTTTTTCATTTGATTTTGTAAAAACGATTACGTGTGGCGAAGGGGGAGCGCTGATAACGAATAATGACACATATGCTTTATTGGCTGATCAGTATACGGATCATGGTCATGATCATGTCGGAAATGACAGAGGAGTAGAAAGTCATGACTATATGGGCACCAATTACAGGATTTCAGAATTACACGCAGCCGTTGGTTTGGGACAAATCAGAAGAATGGATGAATTTATCAGTATTCAAAGAAGAAATCACCGTATTTTAAGGGAGGCACTAAGTACGATCCCAGAAGTAAGTTTTCGAAGAATTCCCGATCCGGAAGGAGACAGTTGCGGATTTCTTAATTTTTTTATGCCTACCGCTGAATTATCGTATAAGGTTGTGGATGCCTTTAAGGAGTTCGGGATTGATGCTTACTGGAATTATTTTGATAACAACTGGCATTATATCAGGAAGTGGGATCATTTAAAGGAGGCAAAAAATTTGTTTCCCCTCTCGCAGCATATTAAGGATACCCTTAAAAAGTTGAAGAATCAAAAATTTCCACAATCGGATGATTTGATTTCCAGAAATATATCGTGTCTGATTAAGTTATCATGGACCGAAGAGGAAGTGAAGGACAGAGGTTCAAGGATGGTTCAGGCTATTAAATCAATACTTTAAATTAATATGAAGGTTATTGCAATGATACCGGCGCGTTATGGCGCCACCAGGTTTCCGGGTAAACTTATGGCGGATTTGGCAGGAAAACCTGTAATCGTCAGAACCTATATGGCTACTTTGAAAACTGGATTATTTGATGCTGTATATGTAGTTACTGATTCTCAGACCATTAAGGATGTGATAGAAAAGGAGGGAGGAAAAGCGATCATGAGTGTCAAAGAACATGAATGCGGATCTGACAGGATAGCCGAAGCTGTGGAAGACCTTGATATTGATATTGTGGTAAACGTTCAAGGCGATGAACCCTTTGTGAAAAAAGAACCCCTGCAAGAGGTTATAGAGGTGTTTAAGGCTAATGATGCCGATAAGATTGATCTTGCATCGCTGATGCAGGAAATCACTGACTGGAAAGATATTACCGACCCTAATTATGTAAAAGTCATCGTCGATAAAGATGATTTTGCCTTGTATTTTTCGAGATCTCCCATTCCTTACCCTCGGGATAAAACAGCAGGTGCCCGTTATTTTGAGCATATAGGTGTTTATGCTTTTAGAAAACAGGCTATTTTGGATTTTTATCATTTACCGATGAGAGCCCTTGAAGCAACGGAGAAGGTTGAATGTATCAGATACCTTGAATATGGCAAAAAGATAAAAATGGTAGAAACCAGTTATATGGGTATTGAAATTGATACGCCTGAAGATCTGGAAAAGGCAGCGAGATTTATCAAAGAATAGTTACGTAAGTAAAAAATTTTAAATAGTTACATTATGAGTTTTAGAAACTTTCCCATGGTTCCAAGAGTAGTGTTTGGAAGAGGCAGTTTTAATCAAATAAGTGAGATTTTAGAACCAAAAAGAATAAATAGTGATTCTCCTTTTATTTTTCTGGTAGACGATGTATTTAAGGGAAAGACCTCCTTGATTTCAAGAATACCTTTGCATCATAATGACAGGATCTATTATATAAGTGCTGAAGAAGAGCCTAAAACGATTTATGTTGACGGGATACGGGATGATATTAATAAGGAGTTTACAAATACGCCTTCAGGTATCATCGGTATAGGAGGAGGAACCTTACTTGATTATGCAAAAGCAGTTGCTTTAATGCTTACCAACCCAGGATCCTCTGCTGATTATCAAGGTTGGGATCTGGTAAAGAATCCAGGTGTTTATCACGTTGGGATCCCAACAATCTCAGGTACGGGAGCCGAGGTGTCAAGAACCACTGTGTTAACGGGCCCGGAAAGAAAGCTTGGAATGAATTCCGATTATACGCCTTTTGATCAGGTAGTTTTAGATCCGTCACTTTTGGAAGGAGTGGATAAAAATCAATGGTTTTATACGGGCATGGACTGTTATATTCACTGTATAGAATCATTAACGGGGACTTATTTGAATGCCTTTAGTCAAAGTTATGGAGAAAAGTCACTGGATCTTTGCAGAGAGGTTTATTTGGAAAAAGATGAGATCGATGAAGATTCTCAGGATAAGCTGATGATGGCTTCATGGCATGGTGGGATGAGTATCGCTTATTCACAAGTGGGTGTTGCCCACGCTATGAGTTATGGATTGTCATACTTATTGGGGACCAAACATGGTATCGGTAATTGTATCGTTTTTGATCAATTGTCAGAATTTTATCCTGAGGGCGTAAGAGAATTTAAGCAGATGGTTAAAAAGCATGGAGTAGACATTCCTAAAGGGCTTTGTAAAAACTTAACTGATAAACAATTTGACACGATGATAAATGTGGCACTAAGTTTGGTGCCTTTATGGGAAAATGCTTTGGGTAAGGAATGGCAAAAAACCATCACCCGAGAAAAATTAAGGTCAATGTATGCCTTAATGTAGACCTCCGACTTGAATTATGAATTAATTTAAATTATATTTGATAAAAAAATTATGGCTAGCATAAGATTATTCAAAAAAGAAATCAATGACGTTTTATCAGAAGTGATAGAAAGGTGTTATGAATGCCAGTTAACCGCTGATGATAAGATTCATGCGAAAGCTGAAAGTATTATAGATGAGGCAATTGCCACTTTTGATGGGTTGATTCATAAATTGTCTCAAAAAGATATTGAAAATTATAAACAGCACATAAAAAGTTTAAGAAGTGAGCTAAATGAGAAGTCAGATAAGTTGTTGGCTGAGGTTCAAAAATTGAGTGCTTAGAATAGAAATGCAGAAGTTTTTGTTTTGTTAATAATAAAATGCTTACTTTGTAATAATAGTTACTTAGAATACGTTGTATAGTTTAGTTTAAAAATTAATTTTATGGCAAGAGCAATATTAGATTACACCAAAACGATCTTGAAAAAGGTGAGTTTTGATGCAGAATTGTTTACTAAGGAATTAAAAAAAGCTGTGAAAAGGTTATTACCATTTGAAATTGAAGAATTGCGTATATGGCTGTTGCAATTTACAGCTGACAGGCCAGAACTTTATCCTAGTTTAGCGCTGATCAAGAATTAAACTAAGCCTTTTACTGGTTTCTTATTCAGCGGGCTGATTATTTTTACATCGTGAAAACTTATGGCTCCTCTGATAACACCATCTATAGTATTTTTTAAAGCTTCTATAAGTTGCATCTTGAGTTGTGACTTGTGATATATAAGGCTCACTTCTCTTGCCGGTACGGTATTAGTGAATTCTTTAAGACAGATTTTGTCTGTCTCAGATAAATCCAAGGTGTGTAAATAGGGGATAAGCGTCATGCCCAGACCTTCTTTGCTCAACTTTATTAATGTACTAATACTGCCACTTTCCAATTGAAAATGATGATGTTCATTATGGTTTTTATTTTGACAAATGTTGATCACGCTGTTTTTAAAACAGTGTCCGTCTTCCAACAGTAGCACATCATCGATGTCCAGATCCTCTTCGGTAATTTTCTCTTTATTAAACAGGCGATGATCATTTGAAACAAACCCGACAAAAGGTTCATAGTATAAGGGTCTTTCCATAATAGCCTCATTTTCTAACGGCGTTGCGGCTATACCCGCATCTAGATATCCATCACTCAATTTATGCATTATTTCTTCTGTGGTCAATTCTTCAATGATCAGTTTAACCTTTGGATATTTATTTAGAAAGTTTTTCAGGAAAAAGGGCAGCAGGGTAGGCATAATTGTAGGAATGATCCCCAGTTTAAATTCACCACCGATAAATCCTTTTTGCTGATCAACGATATCATTGATTCTATTGCTTTCATCAACAATAAATTTCGCTTGTTGAATTATTTTTTCGCCAATTGAGGTGAGCTCAATGGGTTTCTTTTTTCTGTTGAATATCTTAACATCTAATTCATCTTCCAGTTTCTGAATTTGCATTGATAAGGTTGGTTGTGTAACAAAGCTATGCTCTGCAGCCAAAGTAAAGTTTTTATATTCAGCTACTGCAAGAAGATATTTTAGTTGAGTAATGGTCATTAGTATAAATATTCTTGATAAAGATATTAAAACTATCGATAAAGTTGATGAAAATAAAAGCAGTTTTTTGATGAAATTTGTAGTGAATTTAAAACCAATATATGATGAGTACAACAATTTTAGGATTAGACAGGGATAAAGTAAAAGATTTAAATATTAGCTTGAATGAATTACTGGCAAATTTTCAGGTTTATTATCAAAGTTTAAGGGGTTTGCATTGGAATATTAAAGGTAAATCCTTCTTTGAGTTACACGTAAAATTTGAAGAATTATATACAGATTCTCAGGAGAAGATCGACATGATTGCTGAAAGAATTCTGACTTTAGAAGGAACTCCGCTGCACACTTTTGAAGATTATGTTGGACTGGCAGAAGTGCCCGTTGGGAAAAATATTTCAAATGACAGAGCCTCCGTAGATTTGATAGTCGCCTCTTTATCGAAGTTGATTGAAATTGAAAGAAGAATTTTAAATCAATCAGATGAAGCTGATGATGAGGGTACGAATTCCATGATGAGTGACTTTATCGCTGAACAGGAAAAAACAGTCTGGATGATGAAGGCCTGGCTGGCTTAAAATAAAAAAACAGTCATTAATTAATGACTGTTTTTTTTAGTACATATCCCAGAACTCTCTTTTTTTATTGAGTTCTTTTTCACTCTTATCGTAATCTTCTACTTTGGTAACCTTTAGAAAGGAAGGATGTTGCTCAATGGCGTATTGAAGCTTTTCAACGATGTCTTCAACACTGTCCTTTTCGTAGTCAATATCCATAGGTTTTTTAATAACCATAGATTGCAGGATACCACGTTTCTTGATCATTAAGCCTTTTTTGTCAAACGACCTTCTAAAACCATCTATGACAATAGGAATGACTATGGGTTTGTTTTGTCTTATGATATGTGCAGTCCCTCTTCTTATCGGTTTAAATGGCGTTGTCGTTCCCTGCGGAAAGGTAATGACCCACCCATCCTTTAGGGCCGTTGTAATATTTGATACGTCAGATAATTTCACCTTTTTATTTACGTCCTTACCCTTTTCCCTCCAGGTTCTTTCAATGGATATCGATCCCCCATAGGCCATAATCTTAGGCAAAATTCCCGCTCTCATGGTTTCCTTGGCAGCGACAAAGTAGATGTTCAATTTAGGTTGCCATAAATAGCCCACATCTTTGATATTATCAACGCGACCACTAAGGGCAGCATTAAAGACATGCAGCATGGCTGCTACATCAGCGAAATAAGTTTGATGATTTGCGACAAACAACACGTTTGTATCAGGGAGATCCCGAATTATTTCAGACCCCTCAATTTGTAACTCGTTGAATCCACGATACCTTCTATGGGAAAACAATCCCATAACACGGATCAAGTTTTTTTTAATAAAAAGACTATTTCCGAAGACATCTTTTTTAAATAAAGCCATTCTTAACTATTTGCGCAATAAACTTAATGTGACATTATTAATTGTTGTCAATCAATATATTCACCATTTATAGGGGTGTTTATGGTGCAGCTGTAATTAACAAGGTAACAACAGTTCGAGACAAATATAAAACACTCAGTTGAAATAGTGGCAAAGACTAGCAATAAATTAATGAAGTTGTCCGGTAATAAGGTCTTTTATTTCACTTAACATCATGGCAGTCGCCCCCCATACGATGTGATTATTTAATTCAAAGCATGGAACATCAATTTTTTCCATATAACTTGTGGTCAGATTTTTCGTGGCTATAAAAGATTCATCAAGCAAATCCGACAGTTTGACCTCAATGATCTCATCAACTTCCTCATTTGTTTTGAATTGAGGGGTAGATTCTATAATTCCAAGATAAGGACTCACTATAAAATTGCTGGGCGGAATATAGATATCAGTCATTTGTTTTTTTACGATAATCTCTTCCATACGTACGCCTACTTCTTCATAAGTTTCCCGAAGTGCTGTTGTTTTCAGTTCCAGATCGTTTTTTTCATATTTCCCTCCCGGAAATCCTATTTGGGCAGCATGTGTTCCATCATAATCTGCTCTTAAAATCAATAAAAACAATGTTTCACTGCATGCTCCCGGATAAAAGAGGGCCATGACCGCAGCTTTTTTAGGATTTCTATGGCTAATCTCATCTGGACCGTGCACGACTCGTTCTTTGGGAATCATTTTTAGGTGAGACGAAGATCCGCCTATATTTGAATGTTCCAGTTTTGAAATCAATGATAAAAATTGGTCAAATTGCATATAAAAGCATATTTTTACAACGCGAATTTACAATTTATCTGCAAGACCTTTTATGTCTGGGTCTGAATCAAATATATATATATGAATATAGGAATAGTTTGCTATCCAACATATGGAGGAAGCGGAGTGGTTGCCACTGAATTAGGAATTTCATTAGCCCAAAAAGGGCATCAGGTGCATTTTATTACTTCTCATCAACCCGTGAAATTGAATTTTTTGAATCATAATTTGCATTTCCATGAAGTTTTTGTAGAAAACTATCCATTGTTTCATTATCAACCCTATAATCTGGCATTGGCCAGTAAACTTGTAGAATCAGTTCAGAAATACAAATTGGATCTGCTCCATGTTCATTATGCCATTCCGCATGCCTTTGCAGCCTATATGGCAAAACAAATGCTTAAGGATTTTGGCATAGATATCCCCATAGTGACGACGCTCCATGGGACGGATATCACCCTGGTTGGAAGCCACCCTGTTTACAAACCCGCTGTTGAATTCAGTATTAATCACTCAGATGTTGTTACAACGGTATCAGAAAGTCTGAAGCGTGATACGCTGAGGCTATTTAATATCAGGAAAGAGGTTGAGGTGATTTACAATTTCATAGACTTTAGTAAGATCGAAACGGGCAGTGATGCCAACTGCCTTAGAGACACGCTTGCAAATGAAGGAGAAAAAATATTAACGCATGTAAGTAATTTGAGACCTGTGAAAAGGGTGATGGATGTCATAAGAATATTCAATGAGGTTCAGAAAAAAATACCATCGAAACTTATTTTAGTGGGAGATGGACCTGATCGGGAGAAAGCAGATCTTCTGGCCAAGGAATTTGGGATTGAAGGGAAAATTTTATTTATGGGTAAGAGTGATGAAATCCTTAAAATACTTTGCCTTACTGACTTGTTCCTGCTTCCCTCTGAGACGGAGAGTTTTGGGTTGGCTGCACTAGAGGCCATGGCGTCAAAAACCCCGGTCATTTCAACAAATACAGGAGGCCTACCTGAAGTGAATATTCAGGGAGTTACAGGGTTTTTAAGTGACGTAGGGGACGTTGATGATATGGCTAAAAACGCAATATACATCCTTGAAAAAGAAGATCGACTTCTGGAATTTAAAAATGGCGCCTATGAAACAGCGCAAAAGTTCTCCATTGAAAAGATTTTACCCAAATACGAAGAAATGTACAAAAGAGTGATCAGGAACGGTCTCTAAAAAAAACAGAAATCAAATCTGGTCCTCCATGTAAAATAAAACGCCTTCTTCTATGAGCCCTGCATCAATTTGCACATCCAGTTTGCAGGTTTCCAAGGCTTTAAGTAATACAAAATTCACCTTTCCGCTTACATTCTTTTTGTCGTATTTCATGAGATCTATTATGGCCTGAAGATCCTTTTGTTCAATTGGGACCTTACCATAGAAGCTATTAACGAAGGATTTTAAATCTTCAGTATAATGTATTGGAAAATCATACAGTTTTGAGGAGTAGTACAATTCTATGATCATACCAACTGCAATGGCTTCACCATGCGTCAGGTCTTTCTTTGAATCAGATTCAAGGAAATACGATTCAATGGCATGCCCCATGGTGTGTCCAAAATTGAGCGATTTACGAAGGTCGTTTTCCAAAAGATCTTCCAGTACTACCTTATTTTTTATGTCAATTGATCGGTAAACCAAAGGTTTTATTTTTTCAATCTCTATGGTATCAAAAAGCTGAATGATATCCCATAAGTTTTTGTCAAAAGTAAATCCGTATTTGATGATCTCGGCTAATCCCGACCTCATCTCTCTTTCAGATACCGTATTTAAAAAATCCATATCAATTAAAACCATTTCGGGATTGCTGAACAGCCCGATTTGATTCTTTAAAACACCCAGATCAACCCCGGTTTTGCCTCCAACAGAAGCATCGACCATACTAAGCAACGTGGTGGGTACATTGATAAAATTAATACCCCTTTTAAAAGTCGATGCAACGAAGCCACCCATATCGGTTATAACTCCACCACCAAGATTAATTAATAATGATTTCCTGTCTGCTCCCAAATCGGATAAACGTTTCCACAAATGGCTACAAGTGTCTATATT
>NODE-737-length-11375-cov-6.14973_pt1 | contig 11375 bp, 13 predicted proteins | sample MGYA00139097_ERZ477577 | MGnify/ENA metagenome assembly ERZ477577 | reverse complement strand
CCTGCTAATAGATTGTTCATCGTTTTGCTCCTCTCTCTTTGTTAATGCTCATGCGTTCAAACTAAAAAAACCTGACCCAGGACCGTTCAACCCGCGCAAGGAGCCAAACTGGCAGTAATCAGGATAACAATACAAAATAATGGCGCCCTACCTGGAAATTCTTCAATCTTCAATATATTATGAAATAATCGTCAAGCATCGATCCTTGTGTGGTTTAAGGGGAGAACACCAGCCATCGTTATCGAATCAACCCCCAAAAATCAACAGCAATGTACTCCAAAAAACGAAATACGTACACCAAAAAAGAGGTACCACAAATGTCCATTTTGCACAGTAATTCAGAACCTTCAAGTAATAAATGTATTAATTAAATATATACTACAAATGAGACTACTAAGGGACGAGATCTCTGTCAAGAATTTTGGTGCAAATGCACACAAATTTTATTTCATTGGCTTTTGGATGTGGTGTCCATGATAAAAATGTATACCACATTGCAGTAGTTGAGGCTTCTTATTGTCAGGCGGAATCGCCAGTTGTTATTGTATCAATTGCTCCTGCAAGCGATACAATTTCTCGGCAAACAGGAAAAACTAGGATAGAATACAGGGAAACGTATTAATAACACCTGACAGATGATTCAATGGAAAGACAAAACGCTCCAATCACGCTTTTTGGTATTCCTCTTAAAGGGATGATCACCGCTCTATTTTTTCTGGTAACGCTGTTTGTCGTGTTCGACCCTTTCGAATTTAAAACGATGCTGAGTGAGAAAATCTCACTGGTTCAAAAGGAACAGGGTGGTGGAAACCAGTCCGAAAACGATAATACTATCGTTGCCACTCCGGAGATGATTTCAGAGGCCATGAATGAAATCAGGACAAACAAGATACTTGACTACGAACAAACAGATAATGTTTCTCCGACAGGTCGATTCTTCTATATTGTTCAACTCCACAATGGCGGGGATATTGAGGCATCAGCTGTTACGATTGAGCCCGACCTGGTGACAATTGTTTCGCGAAGCGGCATTCAAACTGTTATTGCTCGATCAACCATTAAAAAAATCCGCCGCTACAAACTTCCTGACCCCGAACAACCCCCATCAGCCCAATAATATCAGGGGCTAGCTGCCGCTTCGAATCGACGCTAATATTTTCCCTGCCTCTTCCGATAAAGAGTATTAGCCTTGGAGCTTATAGTTTGTTTTGATTACCTGACAAAATGTTTTCTTACCAGAGAGAACAAGTGGGATTGTTGATGTTAGGTTCCCATACCGTCTTCCTTGTCTATTTCTATTTATCATCAACCATGTCAAGACTTAACTCAAACAAATACAACTAATTTGGAATAGTACCGATCTGGTAATCAGTTTTAACCTGGATAACCAGCTATCAAAGTAATTTTGTCTAGCTATAACAAGACCGCTGTGATAGAGTCACCGCCTTCTCCCAGCAGCTGCTTATTGTTAACCATTCTTTCCATTTCCCTTGTGGAGCATTCACTTGCCGTTAAAATTTCAACAATGGCTTCCCGCCCTGAGCCTGACAACAGCGATGGTTCTCTGGGCAAGCTCCTTTATCGCCCTGAAGCTTGCTTTCCAGGGCTTTTCCCCGATGATCGTAATCTGGGGCCGCATGGTGATCGGCAGCTTTTGCTTTATCTTCTTCTATAACCAATTACGGGCCATCACGTTTCGACGCGAGGACCTGAAGTACCTTCTTTTTATGGCCATTTGTGAGCCTTGTATTTACTTCATCTTTGAAGCAAAAGCGCTTCAGTTGACAACGGCTTCCCAGGCAGGCCTGATTACCTCCATGCTCCCGTTGATGGTTGCGCTTGGGGCGTACCTGGTTCTCAAGGAAACAATTACGAGACGAACCATTCTGGGATTCTCCATCGCTATCAGCGGTGCCTGCTGGCTGAGTCTCAGCGGTGAGACGTCCGCAGATGCACCGAATCCGGCGCTTGGCAATTTTCTGGAGTTCCTTGCGATGGTAGCGGCAACGGGCTATGCCCTGTCATTAAAACATCTGATCGCACGCTATTCCCCCATCGTTCTTACTGCATTTCAATCGTGGCTCGGGGCGATATTTTTTTCTTTTTTTCTTCTCTCTCCGGAGATAAATATACCAACTCAATTTACGTTTGTTCCGACAATGGCAGTGCTGTACCTCGGCAGTTTCGTTACGCTTGGTGCACATCTTCTCTATAATTTCGGGGTCAGCAAAATTCCGGTAAATAAAGCTTCAGCTTACGTCAACCTTATTCCTGTTTTCACGGTAATTCTGGGATTCCTTATTCTTGGAGAAACCTTTACCATCACCCAGTATTGTGCTTCGACACTGGTCCTTATCGGTGTCTATGTCAGTCAGCGAAAGCCTCGCCAGCTCGCTTAACAAGAGCTGCCAGCTAATAATCGATGCCCGGTTGAGGCTCGATATCTTTACGATAAGCGTGCTTTATCTCATTAACTTCACTGACCGTATCAGCCCGATCAATGATTTGCTGGTGGGCGTCCCTGCCGGTGATCACCAGATGCAATTGCTCAGGTTTATCATGTAATATTGACAATACCTGCTCCAGATCAACCAACTTCAAATGAAGCGCATTGTTGATCTCATCAAGAACGAGAAGATCAAATTCACCTGATTCCATTTTTTTATGAACAAGCTCTATCGCATCCTGGGCATTTTCCCGGTGCTCAGCATGAGAGTAGGGATTTCCCTGAATGCCGCAAAAACCTTTCCCCGTGGAAGTAAAATCTACCTGGCCACCAAGCATTTTCACCCCATCCCATTCACCCGAGTAGAGATCGCCTTTCATAAACTGGATCACACAGACGTTCATGCCGTGACCGGCTGCCCGTAGCACCATCCCCATGGCACTCGTTGTCTTCCCTTTTCCATTTCCAGTCAAAACGACAACCAGGCCTCGTTTTACTTCCGGTTCGAGTTTGGTAATCTCCATGCTCCACTCCATAATGTCTACTGATTAATGCTGTCTATCTTCTGTACTCATGAAAAAAACAGCAGGGTAGTTCGGTTCAATGACAGACAATTTTACTTCTGACGGTCACCGAGTGCCGTGCCATAAGCAATCGCCTCAACACTGCCAATCTGCCGCTTTTGGTTTGTGCGAGACCCTATTGCAGCGGTCTCCAGCCGTATGTTAACTACAAATTCATAACCGTGCGCGGCCGCTTTTTCCTTCATCCTCAAGATTGCTTCTCGACGGGCACGTTCAACAAGTGATTCATAGGAAGCCACGCGCCCCCCAAATATGTTGCGGATAGCGGCGAGCACTCTTTTAAAATAGTCGATGGAGATGACCACACTCCCTGTTACCAGCTCCGATCGTTGCCAGGATTGGTAATCAACGCCCTCCTCAACGGTGACCACCAAAAGGCTCGAGAGTTGCTCTTCCCTGGTCTGCAGAGATCGATAATGGCGCCTTTCATTGATGGTACCAGCTCCATAGCCAAGACAGACCAGGAAGAAAAAGATAATCAACCCTGAAAAATCAAAAATAGATTCCATAGCCTACTCAACCCTGACTGCCGTGCCATAGACGAATAATTCGGCGGCACCCTGCGCTACTGAGGAAGTGGCAAAACGGATGTTTACTACCGCGTTTGCCCCTAACTTATCTGCCTCGTCACCCATCCGCGTCATTGCTTCCTCGCGCGAGTCCTGTAAAAGTTCAGTATATGCCCGCAGCTCTCCGCCCACGAGATTTTTCAGCGTAGCCATAAAATCGCGGCCCACATGTTTTGCCCTGACAGTGCTTCCCTGAACAATCCCATAATGTTCGACAATCTCCTTGCCGGGAACAATACCGATATTTGTAAAAATCATTTTTCCCCTCTCTATCAGCAATGCATCCAGTACCGATTCTAATTCACCACGACCGTTTTTCTGTAACGAAAACCTATGTATTGTGTGGACATTTTGCATCATTTTTTTTATGCCTCCTTGTCTGTGCCTCATCTCTATTGTTTTCGGTCCAGGAAATCAAATATCCAGCAGATCATATTGTTAAAAGACTGATACTCGTGTATGAAATGAGATATTTAATTACAGGAATCTCATGCGACTCTACTCCCGTATAATCGGCGATGGTAAACCTCTTATTATCCTCCACGGCCTCTTCGGCATGTCGGACAACTGGGTAAGTATTGGCAATACTCTTGCTGAACATGGATATCGAGTTCACCTCATCGACTTGAGGAATCATGGTAAATCCCCACATGCAGAGAGCCACAGATATCCTGACATGTGTGAAGATCTGCTGAAATATTTCGAACAACAGAACCTTGAGAGTGCAAGTATCATCGGGCACTCGATGGGTGGTAAAGTGGGGATGGTCTTTGGTTTGCTTGAGCCGGAAAGAATCAGCAAGCTGATTATTGTCGATATCGCACCCTCGGATTATGGATCGGCCCAAAACAATTACCACCATGATATTATCCGCACCCTGCATCAGATTGACCTGGCCAGTCACAAAAGCAGGGGAACAATCAGAAAAGATCTGGCAAAGCGGCTCGGTGATCAGTCACTGGCAATGTTTCTTGCCAAAAGTATCGGCAGAGAAAAAAAGTCTCAATCGTTTGTCTGGAAGTTCAATCTGCCGGTCTTGGAGAAATTTCTCCAGCACATCTATATCGGCCTTGAAGAGCTATCGATCTATGCCCCCTGCCCGGTACAAACGCTCTTTGTAAAGGGCAATAATTCATCATATTACCTTGATGAACATGAATCTGATCGACACTTTTTCTTCCCGGAATCGAGCGTTGTGGGGATTGATAACGCAGGACACTGGCTGCACAGTGATCAACCGGAACTTTTCATAGAAACAGTTGTCCGGTTTCTTTGCTAAAAGGGATCATTACCGAAGAGACACCCCGGGACTTCTCGAACGGATTTTTTCTCCTCTTGTCAGGTGGCCTTGTAACCCTCATGAAACGTACCTTTTATCACCCCCTGTAACTGATCTCTGACAGACAGTTATCCTGGAAGATTATATCTATCAATCATTTGCACCATCAGAATGAATTCTCGTTTCAGCAAGATTGTCAATGTCATCGCCGTTAGCTGAAACGTATGCCAATAGAAGTATCTCCATCTTTTCGGTTGATTTCTTTTTTTTCGTCACAATTATGTGCTTATTGTGAATAGTCATTATCTTCTTTATTATTTATTCAAATCACTTCAACATTAAGATAAACCGCAGTCATTCAGTGTCCTATCAGAAAGGAGAGCAATTATGCGGATCGGGGTACCAAAAGAAATTCGTCAAGGCGAACGGCGTGTAGCAACGACACCTGAAGTTGCCACACTATTGCAGAAACTTGGCTATGAAGTAGCTATAGAATCTGGGGCCGGCGCAGATGCGAAATATACAGACAGCCACTATCAAGAGGCAGGGGTCACCGTCGTTGATGATACCAGGTCGCTGTATGACCAGTGTGACATCATACTCAAGGTTAGAGCTCCAGAAAACAATAGTGATACTGGTATAAACGAAACTGATCTGCTCCGGGAGGGCCAGGCTCTCATCAGCTTTATTCAACCTGCTCAGAACGAGAAGCTATTAGAGGAGTTATCGGCAAAAAAGATATCAGTTCTCGCCATGGACTCTATCCCACGGATATCAAGAGCCCAGAAAATGGACGCCTTGAGTTCAATGGCCAACATCGCTGGCTATCGCGCTGTTATTGAGGCTGCTCAGCACTTTGGCAGATTCTTCACCGGTCAGATAACAGCGGCAGGCAAAATTCCACCAGCCAAGGTTCTGGTGATCGGCGCTGGAGTAGCAGGTCTTTCAGCTATTGGAGCAGCAAAAAGCATGGGGGCCATCGTCCGCTCCTTTGATACCCGGCCAGAGGTTAAAGAACAGGTCGAATCAATGGATGCCGAGTTCCTGCTGCTCGATTTTGCGGACGAGGACGGCAGTGGAGAAGGTGGCTATGCCAAAGTGATGAGTGATGAATTCATCAAAGCGGAAATGGCTCTTTTTGCTGAACAGGCAAAAGAGGTTGACATTATCATTACCACTGCGCTCATCCCCGGAAGACCGGCCCCTGAACTGATTACCGAGGATATGGTAAAAAGTATGAATGAAGGGAGTGTCATTGTCGACCTGGCAGCAGAAATGGGCGGTAACTGCAAACTCAGTGAGGCGGACAAGGTGGTTGTTAAACACGGTGTCACCATCATCGGTTATACCGACCTGCCTTCAAGACTTGCAACCCAGTCCAGCCAGCTATACGCCACGAATTTACGCCATCTGCTGACAGACCTGACCCCTGACAAAGACGGTAATCTTGTCATCAACATGGAAGATGAAATCATCCGGGGCGCAACCGTCATTAAAAATGGCGAAATAACCTGGCCGCCCCCTGCACCAAAACTATCGGCTGCCCCTGTCAAGAAGACATCACCGCCAGTAGTTGTAGCGGCTAAGCCCGAAAAGAAGAACACTTTTGGATCGCTGATCGCCATTGGAGCATGTGCTCTTGCGCTGCTCGGGGTAGGAAGTGTTGCACCTGCCGAGTTCATGTCCCATTTCACCGTTTTTGTGTTGGCCTGTTTCATCGGTTATATGGTTATCTGGAATGTTACCCCGTCATTGCACACCCCGTTGATGAGCGTCACCAACGCCATCAGCTCCATCATCATTATTGGTGCACTTCTCCAGATATCCTCAGATAGCGGTTTGATTATCTTTCTTGCCGGAATTTCAGTTCTGATTACCAGCATCAATATCTTCGGTGGATTCGCGGTGACCCAGCGAATGCTTTCGATGTTCAGAAAATAGGAGAAACCAGATGTCACAAGGTATTGTAACAGCGGCGTATATCGGTGCAACGATCATGTTCATCCTGGCACTGGGCGGACTGAGCAATCAGGAAAAGGCGCGGCGAGGAAACCTGTACGGCATGCTCGGAATGGCGCTGGCGCTGCTGGCAACCGTATTCGGAATCGTCTCAAACAACTTTTTTATTTTAATCGTTGGGCTCCTTATTGGTGGTACGATTGGACTGATTCTCGCCAAAAAGGTGGAAATGACCCAGATGCCCGAGCTGGTCGCCATACTGCACAGTCTGGTCGGATTAGCCGCCGTTCTTGTCGGTTTTGCCAACTTCCTCGGTCACTCCACTGTACTAACCGGTGTGGATAAAACAATCCATGATGTGGAAACATATCTCGGCATCCTCATCGGTGGTCTGACCTTTACCGGTTCCATCATCGCATTTCTCAAGCTGAGCGCCAAGATCAGCGGTAAACCGCTGCTGCTCCCGGCCCGTCACTGGCTAAATCTAGCCCTGCTGGTTTTATCGATTGTGCTTTGTTTCTCGTTCGTCAATCAATCTGCAGCAGGCGGCGGTACGCTTCCCCTTTTGTTAATGACCCTTGTCGCCTTTGCCTTCGGTGTCCATATGGTGATGGCCATCGGTGGTGCAGATATGCCGGTCGTTGTCTCAATGCTGAACAGTTACTCTGGTTGGGCAGCGGCTGCCACCGGCTTTATGCTGAGCAACGACCTGCTGATTGTTGTCGGCGCGCTGGTCGGCAGTAGTGGTGCGATTCTCAGTTTTATCATGTGTCGCGCCATGAACAGAAGATTCATAGCCGTTATTGCCGGTGGGTTTGGCACATCAGGCGGTGAAACGGCTGCAGGGCCGGAAGGTGAAGAAGGTGAAATTATCTCGGTTGAAGGAGCAGAAGTAGCAGAACTGCTTCTTGATGCAAAAGAGGTCATGATAATTCCCGGCTACGGTATGGCGGTAGCCCAGGCTCAACACACCGTAAATGATATTACCCGCAAACTGCGTGACAAAAAGATCAATGTCCGCTTTGGCATTCACCCGGTAGCCGGCCGCATGCCCGGCCACATGAATGTTTTGCTGGCGGAAGCCAAGGTTCCCTACGATATCGTCTTTGAGCTTGACGAGATAAACGATGACTTCCCGAACGTTGATGTATCAATCGTGATTGGAGCAAATGATATCGTCAATCCTGCCGCCCAGGAAGTACCGGATAGCCCGATTGCCGGGATGCCCGTGCTTGAATGCTGGAAAGGAAAAATCACCATCGTCCTGAAACGATCAATGGCAACCGGCTACGCAGGTGTCTCCAACCCGCTTTTCTACAAGGAAAATACCAGAATGCTCTTTGGTGATGCCAAGGACAGCCTGGAGACGGTACTGAAACATCTTCAGTAATCAGGTTTCGATGATCAATACAGCTATCGTGCCAAAAGAAATAAGAACATAATTCAAGCCCCGGGAGTAAAATCTATAACTCCCGCAACACCGGTTGCAGCAGAAATGGAGAGCGCTTTTGGCAGAACAAAAAGCTGTTTTCAGGTTACTTTTTCTCCACCTGGTGAAACGGGAATTGGGAGAAAACAGGCCACCACTCCAAAGGGTTATGGAAACATAAGGCGATACCATCATTATCTGTTCTTTCAACCCGTGCCGGTACTTTGATAATCAGTTCGCTGCCATTTCCAAGCAGAACTATTTCCAGACTTACCTCGTCATTAGCAGCCAGTTTGGGTTGACAATTTAGGTAAATTGAATTGATGCTTATATCCCGAACAATGCCTTTGGTTGTACCTTTTGCGCCTGATTTAATAAACGCATGAGCCGAATAGTTTATCCTTGTTCTCGACCGCAGTGATGTATCCATGTTGTTTTACTCACCTGTAAGTTTTACGTTGTTTTACACACCGGCTATCTCTTTTTAAAAAATCTGTTCAGACTTCAATGTTTTTTTTAACGAAACGCTTTCTTAACTCCTATCTGCTGGCCGTTGATATTCTGAATAACAAAGCGTCTATTAGTAATTAACTTCGAATTCCAGTTACATTTCAAGGTGACTTCCTGACCAATCGACAAGAAATTTGAGGAGACACCGGGTGGAATTTCTACCCCTGCACCGTTATATGATAAGTCCTTGAGATTAACCTCCATCTCTTTCCCTGCTTTTGTGCTCAGTATGATTCTACCACCCTGGTAGGCCCGTTTGTCAGTGCGGCGGTTAAACACACACCGGGTAATCTCACCACACTTGAAACATTTAATATTTTTTCTGCGAAGATTATTAATAAAGAAATTTCTTCTGCCACCACAAAATGGACATTTGAACTGAAACCGTCTGTTAATTACCCTGAACTCTTTTGTCTTTTCCACAATCTTTCTGTCCGCTTTATCGATTGAAATTTCACCAGAGCATAATTAGCCTGCCATTACTGCAACATAGGCAAACACCCTTCGGCAAAAGGGTGTTGTCGCTGATCCTGTCCCTGATCAACTATTGTTAAATGAAAAATATCACAACTACTTCATTTGTATCACATTGGTAATCCAATTGTCAGGTATTAAACGATTTTTTTTTGATGAGCCAGCAACAGAACAAAAGATTATCCCAAAATTGACCCACGATCGGCTTACGCCTGTTGTAAGAAATTGGTCAGATGGTGCGACTATCATACGCACAACAACTTATCCGGTGATAATTGCAAGATAGTTTCTGAAGCTCAGAAAAATCGACAAATTTATAGATTGAATGACATATCTATTTACCATAACAGCCAAACTTAAGCAGAGGAGGATTTCATGGTGAATCAATTTTATCTCTCAACACAGTCGAAAGCGCTATCCATACAACACGAACCTGTTTCACTGAACATTGTCTGCGAATATCTCAAAGAATCAATTATTGCAGACAAAAACAATCTTGAGATTGAAATTAACTCCTTCGTTAATCATCAATATGGAAGTTTTAATACCTTTGGGGCAGCACGGCTGGAAATACTATTTTATGAAAAAACATCTTCAGAAGCGGGTCGGGAGAAAATAACGCTGTATGGTGTTGTTGAAAATATTCACTTCCAGTTGGCATCATTCACGCTGCTTTATGATACCAGCTGGCTTGATAAAGATACGCATCATCATGACGATAGGTATTTTGATTCGATCATTGTTGATGGGTCCGGTTCATCTCCTATTATACCATCCTCAGCATTCGACCTGAGCATCCGGTCTCCAAGTGGTGTACTGGTCGGCCATTGCTCCGTGATGTTACGGTTTACTTCGGAACTACAAAAAAGATGGTCACCCACCGTTCCGGCAACAGTCCCGGTATCGCTGCCGATATCACCTTGATCAATAGGACCTGGGCCTTTGTAGCCGTGCACCTTGCCATCTCCACTGTATACGGGTGCAGTGGCTGTAATCCAATGATATATCAACCAAAAAAACATACTCTTTCTCACCCCTCTGACCGGTCATGCTCCATGTCCCATGGTTATTCAACAAAGGCTCGTATTGATACAGCTCCCTACTTGCCACGACCGCCACCGGAGCCACCACCGGATTTTCCCGAACTGCCGGAACCGCCACCAGAATTTCCGGAGTTGCCGGAACCACTGCTTGAACCGCCACCTCCGTTTCCTGAACTGTTGGAACCACCGCCGCCAGCACCACCTGACCCGCCATTTGAGTCTCTGTTGTTATCGCTTCCGCTCCCATTGCTGGAATTACGGCCGAGTGAATCAACACCCAGTCCCCTGCTGATATCATTTGAAAATTGTTGTGCCACCTTTTCGGCAGATCCATTCCGCGTTCTGTTCATGAACGTGTGCTGCATCTCTTCCATCTCTTTTGCCTGGTAGGATTTATCCAGGGCAGTAATCAGGACATCTGAAATAGTTTCCGAACTCACATCTCTATGGGCCATGATACGTGCTGTATTGATCGTTTCAATGCTCAGCTGCTGTGCCTGACTCCTATTCATGGATCGTGTCCTGGTCTGCAGTGCCGTCATGATTGAATCACATTCTTCTTCTGTTAATCCCGCTGTATATGCACCGGCTATCAGTTTAGCGATTATCTTTTCCTGGTCCGCGTCAACCGCCAGTTCACCTGCCCGCTGGTATGCATAGGCATACCGGTGACGCACTCTTATCACAGCCTCAACGATGGAGTCCTCGTCAACAGTCTTGGCAATGCCTTCGTACACTTTGTCGGTTAAAGGCTCTGTTGGTAGGCCCTCTTTTTCGGCTTCCTCAATAATCTGCTGGACACGAACTGTGTTGGCATGACTGAACGCTTCTCTATTCATTGCCTGAAGCAGCGCTGGCATATCATCTTTGTCAAGTTGAGCCTGGAGCACTTCTCTTGCCTGCTCTTGTGATATTAACTCTGTATTCGCCACCAGAGGCTCACTCGCTGAAGCGATAGAGGCGGAAACGAGCAAGATAAAACTGATAGCAAAGTATTTTTTCTTCATGGTTCATCTCCTGATAATAGAGTTTTTATTTAATAAACGCAGGGGAATCGATATGGTTACATGTCAGAGATAAAA
>NODE-735-length-11405-cov-6.0807_pt1 | contig 11405 bp, 11 predicted proteins | sample MGYA00139097_ERZ477577 | MGnify/ENA metagenome assembly ERZ477577 | reverse complement strand
GAGGATAAAAATTTAAGCATAACGTAGAGGTTGAGCGAAAAGGGCGTTTTGCAAGTGGCTCGAATATATTCAATTACCTGATGGATACAATATGGAACAAAAATTCAACATTATACTTATCGGCATGCCGGGATCAGGTAAAAGTACTGTCGGCGTTATTCTTGCAAAAATGATGACACGCCCCTACCTGGATACCGATATACTCATTCAGCTCGTAACAAAATGTTCATTGCAGGACATTGTTGACAGTAAAGGGCACATGGCACTGAGAAAAATTGAAGAAGATGTGCTGCTCGACATCAGCTGTCAAAATCACATCATAGCAACAGGCGGCAGTGCAGCTTACAGCGAACCGGCAATGATGCACCTGAAACAAAATGGGCTTATTGTCTTTCTCGATGCCGACCTGGATACATTGAAATCAAGAATTAAGAATTACGAAACAAGAGGCCTTGCGAAGCGACCGGATCAGAGCTTTATGGATCTCTTTAATGAACGGCATGAACTCTATAATAAATACGCAGATATTACTATTCCCTCTCATGACTCCAGTCAGGAGGAGGTCGCTGAAATGATTATTGCCAAAAGTCTTTTATATAATCCCGTCGATTAGACAAAATATGAGCTGATATATCTCAAAACCCTTCAGACACGAGCAGAATGGACCAAAATTCTCATCCGCGCATTAAACGCGAGTTATCAACCGTCATTGCCATGATTGGAATTTATTGTCGATCACACCATGATCCCACGGCCGATCTATGTAATCGCTGCAATGATCTCAAACATTATGCTACGAGCAGGCTCCTCAATTGTACGTTCCAGAAAAACAAACCAACCTGTGGTAATTGCCCCGTGCATTGCTATAAGCCCAAAATGCGTCATGAGATCATTCAGGTCATGAAGTACTCAGGGCCAAGAATGATGCTCTATCACCCTTATCTTGCATTTCGTCATTTACTCGACGGGAGACGTACAGTAAAAAAACTGGCGCGTCCAGACAGTAAAAACTCATTACACCAGGGAGAATCGAAGTCGTGAACATCCTCATAACTGGAGCCTCCGGACTCATAGGCAGTACGCTCGTTGAATACTTTGTGAATGAAGGACACTCAATATTCAGTCTTCAGCGAAACAAGAACCGTGACGCTGGTTCTTTCTGGAATTTTGATAGACTGAATGGGCAGGGAGCATCCCTTGTCTTTGATGCCGTTATCCACCTCGCCGGGGAAAATATTGCCAATGGCAGATGGACCAAGAAGAAAAAGGAACGGATACTTAAGAGCAGAATCAACGGTACAAGAGAACTGGCTGAGTATTGTTCTTCTCTTGATCACAAACCAGACGTATTTATCAGCGCTTCTGCCATTGGTTACTATGGCAACCAGGGAGAAACCATTCTCGATGAGACAAGCCAGACCGGTACAAATTTCGTGGCAGAAGTCTGCAGGGAATGGGAGAAGGCGTCAAAGAGCGCTGAAGCGGCAGGAATTCGTGTTGTCAACGCCAGGATAGGAATGGTTCTCAGCGGAAAAGGCGGTACGCTCACAACAATGCTTCCTTCATTCAAACTTGGTATTGCCGGTATCGTCGGAGATGGCAAACAGTACGTGAGCTGGATAGATATTCGAGATATCGTCTCCATATCACATTTTATCATCAATGATCAGACAATATCCGGACCGGTAAACCTGGTTTCTCCTCAGCCGGTAACAAACTACGAGTTCACCAAGACACTTGGCAAGATCGTCAAAAAACCAACCGTCATGAAAATGCCTGCATTTGCAGCACGAGCTGTGTTTGGTCAGATGGGAACTGAACTGGTTTTATCGAGCACAAGAGTCATACCGAAACTGCTCACCGAGAAAGGCTATTCATTTGTGGCAGCAAATCTTGAAGAATCCATTACCTACTGCCTGCAAAACCGGTGATATAATTCTTTTATAACGAACTGGAGCCTCCACGGAACCTGGGCAACGGCAAGCCTGCAGCCCATAGTTTTACCGTTACCCATTTATGAATTTTCGTTAGGGCTCGTTACCAGTAATTCTGGTGACTGCTTCTTCATAGCGCAGCCTTGTCTTTTCTATTATCTCCGCGGGCAACTTGGGTGCTGGAGGCTGTTTTCCCCAGTCCAACGAAGAAAGATAGTCACGCAAGAACTGTTTATCGAAGCTTGGTTGTCCCTGGCCGGTCTTATATTCAGCCAGCGGCCAGAAACGAGAGGAATCTGGTGTCAGAACCTCATCGATAAGAATCAGTTTCCCATCTTTTTCACCAAGCTCAAATTTTGTATCGGCAATAATAATTCCTTTCTCCTTTGCATAATCAGCGGCTTTTTCATAGAGCTTTATGCTGATCTCACTAATTTCGGCTGCTCTTTCTGCCCCGACAATGTCTTTGAGCTGATCAAGTGAAATATTCTCATCATGATCACCGATTTCAGCTTTCGTTGAAGGAGTAAATAGAATTGAAGGAAATTTATCAGACTCGCTCATTCCTTCGGGAAGTTTAAATCCACAGACGGTTGTATCTTTTTTATAGGCACTCCAGAAAGAACCGGAGATATATCCACGAACGATACATTCTACTGATAATGGCTTGGTTTTAACAACCAGCATTGATCTGCCTTCAAGAATCTCGGTGTATTGGTGACAAACTTCAGGAAACTGGGAGACATCAGCAGTTATCAGGTGATTGTCAACAATGTCCCCAAGCAGCTCAAACCAGAAGAGTGACAACTGTGTAAGGATCTTTCCCTTCCCGGGAATCGGGTCGCCCATAACCACATCATAGGCAGATATCCGGTCACTTGCGACCATCAGTAATGTATCGTCATGACCAGGAATTGTATACATATCCCTGACCTTGCCTCTATGTACCAGATTGAGTTCTTCAAAGTCAGTCTTTATTACTGCATCTGCCATGTTTGCCTCCTCTCTCACTGCTAATAAAATTTATTCTTGGTTTGACTGTTTTTTACTCTATTTCTTAAGAATTGCACCATCATAATCAGGACATGCAGGATTGCGGTACGATACCAGTTTTCCTGTTAATGAGCCGATCAGAATTTTTGAATTTATCTTGACAGGAACCCGGCATTTATCATCAGTATACCAGATTACCGTGTCCCCTCTCTTATCGTAGAGGCCGCTAAAGGTCATGATCGGCTCAACGATGATTGTTTCAACATTGCCAAGTACCGTTTTCTTGAGCATTTCGTTTCCTTTAACCCTGACAACGACCTCAATCCGCTTCTCGTCGGCAAAGGTTGGAACAACAAAGGAATCTCCTGGTATCAAACCCATTACTCTGCTGGCAAAAAAGGATGAAAATTCGTTTTGAGTGGTATCGCTAACAACAAACTCTTCGACGGGGTTATCATTGACGTAATACTGTATAAGCTTAGCTGCCTGGTCATAAAGGGTGATCCGGTGCGCTTCATAGCTATAGCCCTCTTTTTGCCAGACCTCGTAATGATAGGGGAGTCTCTGGGCTCCTGAAACATGCGTTACATGGACGTCCTCGATCGGATAGACATTTGAGAAAATGCCATTTTCGGTTGTTACACGGGCCTCTATTATAAAGCTCTCTTCCGCGTCACTATTTTTTCTGAGTGCAAGGTGGAGTTCTCCGATCTTAAAACCACCGGTATATGAAATATCGTACTTGAAGAATTCTCCACCTGAATAGGCAACAGAGGTAAATGAAGGATCGATAATACCATAAGGAATATTATGGCTTTTGGCGACATCAGTCATTGACGGATCTTTTTCATTAGCCCCTAACATATTTGTTGCTGTAAGGAGAAAAAACATCAAAACTATGAGGAAAGCTCCATTTTTCATTCGTTTCACATCACGTAGTAGCAAGAGAGAGCCAGGTGGCAAAAAATATAGTTACACTGATGAACCCGTTCATTGAAAAAAATGATGCATTAATTCTTGATAAATCGCGGGGGTTAACAATCAGGTGTTGGTAAAAAAGGGCTCCACCGGTTAAAACCAGACCGAGATAATAATAATAGTTCAGGCCGGTGTTAATACCGGTAATAGTAAAGAAGATAAAGGCCAGCAGGTGAAAGAAAACCGCAAGACGAAAAGCGCCTTTACGGCCAAATCTGGAGGGAAGCGAGTATAGTCCTGCTCCCCGGTCAAAATCTGCGTCAAGGCAGGCATATATCGTATCAAAACCAGCCACCCAGAACAGCACGCCCAGAGAAAGTACAAACGGGTATTCGGTGAGTGTACCGGTTACTGCAACCCAGCCCCCAAGCGGTGAGAATGCAAGAGCAATCCCAAGTACGAGATGGCAGAAACTGGTAAAACGTTTTGTCAGGGAATAGAACAGGGTAAGGCCAAGGGCAAATGGTGAGAGAAGCAACGTCAGACTGTTAAGCTGATAACAGGCGAAAAAAAAGAGCCCTGCAGAAACAATTACCATACCCCAGGCTTCTGCAAGACGGACCTCACCTGCAGGAATGGCACGATCGGCTGTCCGGGGATTACCGGCATCAAATTTCCAATCTACGATACGATTAAAACCCATTGCTGAGGTTCTCGCACCAATCATCGCAACAATTATCCACAAGAAGACGCTCAGTTTCGGCATACCACCTGCGGCAAGAAAAGCGCCGGTAAAGGCAAACGGCATCGCAAAAATAGTCAGCTTGAACTTTATCATTTCAAGCAAAATTGATATTTTACGTATAATTGCACTCATACTTCAGCCCACCGTTTCCTCCCTTCAGGCTCAATGCCAAGCTGGTCCATAACTCGCCATGTGTAAGTGAGGGCTGCTTCTTCAAGACTTTTCGGTTTAAAGTAAAAACTGGGCATTGGTGGACATATAACAGCACCGGCATCATGGACTTTCAGCATATTTTCAAGATGAGTACGGTTAAGGGGGGTCTCCCGTACACCGAGAATTAGTTTCTTTCGCTCCTTCAATATCACGTCAGCACTTCGATGGATAAGGTTAATTGAAAGACCGCCTGCTATCGCCGCCAACGTTCCCATGGAGCAAGGCAAAATCACCATACCCTTATATTCACTGGACCCGGATGCCGGTGGAGCGGTAAAATCACCTGGGTCAAACCAGCGGGAAACCCCTGATAATTCCTCCGGGTCAATCCCATATTCCATTTTCAACACTTTTTTACCTGAATCAGAACATATCCCGTGAATCTCAAGATCATTATGTTTTCTGCACTGTTGAAGGAATGCTTTCAAATAGAGCATCCCGGATGCTCCTGTTACAGCTACAATAATTACATCGGTCATAGTATCACTCGTAATAGTTTTAAAAATAACATGTTCAGACTACATTAAGTCAGATGTTGAATTTTTAAAGGGAGTGCTTTCGCGGAAGCTTCGTTGATTTTCACAAGGTAGTTGAAAAATGTCGTCAGGGCCTTCTTTTTATCATCATCAAGATCATACTCAATTCCCTTCAGGTAGGAATGGCAGGATGATATTTCCATTGGTATTCTTGGAGCAGCAATGGAACAAATTCGGTGTAAATCAGCTACGCCTCTATCACGGCAATCGATGAGGGTTTTATGAATTTGGTGTATCTGATCTTCATTGCCGGTACAAAAATCCTCACGTACAGCACAGACGGCAAAAACAAACGGCAGGCCGGTATGCTCGAGCCAGACTTCACCAAGATCCAGGCAATATCGATAGGATCCATCAAGTTTCAATCGAATTGCATCATCGCCGATAGCAAGAACTGCCTCAACGTTTTCACTTCGGGCCTCTCTCACTTCTCCTTCGATAAAATGAGGTTTGACGTTAAAAAACTGATCAAGAATGATCTTCACGAGGCATACTGAAGTTTTTGACTGGGAACTTAACAGGACAGTGAAGCCAGAGAGTTTCTCGGGTTTAATGCGGGAAAAGAGGAAAACCGAACCAACAGGACCATTTGCACTGATGGAGAGATCGGAAAGAATTCTGTAGCTCTCAGGCCGTATGCCATACTCATGCGATGACACAAAACCAAGATCAATTTGTCCACTGGCAAGCATCTCGTTCAAAGCAGCCGGGTGTTCCTCTACCAGTTGCCAGGAAGTATTTTTAACCTGCTCCTTCCAGATTTCATGGATTGGCGCCGTATTGATGTAATGAACCATCCCAACACGTGCAACAATCTGTTTCTCCTTTGTCATAAAGATACCAGTCTCACGGTAACCAAATCAGGCAGGCGAGTAGTTCATGAGTCTTTTTCTCGGCGTAAATCCTGCATCTGATACAAGACGGCAAATCTCTTTTTCTGACAAGCGAAAATTGACTCCTGCAGCTGCAACGACATTTTCCTCGATCATCGTTGAGCCAAAATCATTTGCTCCAAAGAAGAGCGAAAGCTGGGCTATTTTGGGCCCCTGCGTCACCCAGGAGGCCTGAACATTATCAAAATTATCCAGATAAATTCGTGACAGTGCGAGCATTCGAAGGTATTCAAATCCTGAGGCCTTTTCAATACTTACAGATTCGGCAAGAGCAGTATTCTCAGGTTGAAACGGCCAGGGAATAAATGCAGTGAAGCCATGTGTTTTATCCTGCAGGTTTCTCAGTCTACGCAAATGTTCAAGCCGCTCCTCCATCGTTTCGATATGACCAAACATCATCGTTGCCGTGGTTCTCAGTCCGAGATTGTGGGCAACTTCCATCACTTCAAGCCATTCATCACTGCTACACTTGCGGGGCGCAGCAGCATGCCTCACCCGATCACACAATATCTCTGCACCGCCTCCAGGTATCGAATCGAGACCGGAAGCGATTAATCTTTGCAGAACTTCTTTAACGGATAACGATGATAGCGTGGAGAAATGTTGAATCTCCGGCGGAGAAAATCCGTGCACATGGATTCCGGTCTCTTTCATAAACCGAACCATATCTTCGTAATATTCCAGAGGTAAATCCGGGTGCAGACCGCCCTGTAACAGGATCTGTGTTCCACCGAGCTCCTGGGTCTCGACAATCTTTTGTTTGAGCTCTTCCCTCGTTAACAAATAGCCTGAACTATCATCAGGCGCTTTAAAAAAGGCACAGAATTTACATGCGGATATGCAGATGTCGGTATAGTTGATATTTCGATCTACCACGTAGGTTACAACACGTTCCGGATGCTTTCTTTTTCGTACACTGTTTGCAAGTGCACCGAGCTCAAAAAGATCAGCATCAACTGCAAGCTTGATAAAGTCTTGTTCACTGATCCGTTCTTGTGTTGCAACTTTGTCCTTAATCGAGGTTATCATATCAGACCCCGTTACTTATCGTCGTAAACATTGATCACATCGTACAGCGTCCCTCGTTCGACGGGAATTCGGCCAGCTTCTTTGATCAGTTTTATTAGCGTCGTGCTGCCAATAGCCTGATCAGTTTCAGCGCCTGCCATATGGGTAATCACCTCTTCCTTGACGGTCCCATCCATATCGTCTGCGCCAAATGAAAGCGCTATTTGGGCAAGCTTCGGCCCGATCATTACCCAATACGCTTTTATATGAGGGAAGTTATCGAGAATCAGTCGCGAGACCGCAATATTTTTAAGATCATCTATTCCGGTTGTACCGCTCAGGCTATCCATAGCTGTATTTTTGGGATGGAAGGCGAGCGGTATGAATGCAAGAAATCCTTTCGTCTCATCCTGAACCGTACGTAAGGCTTCGAGATGTTCGAGTCTTTCTTCATAGGTCTCGATGTGGCCGTACAACATAGTGGCATTTGTGTGTAATCCACATATATGCGCAGTCCTGGCTATTTCGAGCCATTTTTCACCGGAAAGTTTATGCTCACAAGTCTGTTCCCTGATGCGTCTACTGAATACCTCAGCCCCACCTCCCGGAATAGAACCAAGTCCGGCATCTCTCAGAATTTCGAGTGTGCTGGTAACGGACTTGCCAGACAAAGATGCCAGATGAGCTATTTCCACACAGGTAAATGCCTGGATATGTACATCCGGGCGAACCTCCTTGATACCTTTCAAGATGTCGAGATAATAGTCAAATGGAAGATCCGGGTGAATACCGCCAACCATATGTATTTCAACAATCGGCTCATCCAGGCGCTGTCTTACTTTTTCTTGAACATCTTCAACACTCATCTCATATGCCAGTTCATCACCCTTCTCTCTTCCAAAAGCACAAAACTTGCAGAGGTTAGTACACACATTTGAGTAGTTGATATGCTGGTTATAAATGAAGTACGCTCTGTCTCCATTGAGTCGCTCTCTGGCAATATTTGCCAAATAACCAACAGCCAGAATGTCAGAGGTACGATAGAGTTTTAAGCCATCTTCAATAGAAAGCCGCTCTGACGCTATTACTTTGTCGTATATTTCGGCAAGACCTGCCTGTTTTATATATTCTTTCACGGTAATAAAAAAAGCCGGTGTGATTTCACCGGCTTGAGGAGAGTTATGATTGGTCGATCAATCGATGAAATATTTAAGTTTCTCCCTTCGGCTGGAATGTCTCAACCGATTGAGAGCTTTTTTCTCTATTTGTCTGATTCGTTCCCTTGAAACATTAAAACGCTTTCCGATTTCTTCAAGCGTATACTCAGCCTTTTCACCAATACCAAACCGCAACCTGATAATTTTTTCTTCCCGTTCTGAGAGGGTGGACAGGATTTCCTTTACGCGACCAGCGAGCTCTCTGGTCTGTACTGCCTCGTAGGGCGACTGAGACTCCTGGTTTTCGAGAAAATCTCCGAGTGTCGAATCATCATCCCCGACTGGTGTTTCAAGCGAGATAGGTTCTCGTGATGCCTCCAGGATAGACAAAATCTTATCCATCGGCAGATTGGTTGATTTTGAAATCTCAAGGGGAGTCGGTTCCCGGCCGAGTTCTTTATAAAGTGCATAAAATGCTTTAAAGAATTGACTTCTGAGTTCAAGAAAATGAACCGGTAAACGGATCGTCCTCGTTTTATCAAGAATGGCACGGGTAATAGCCTGACGGATCCACCAGCTTGCATATGTTGAAAATTTATTGCCTTTTGTATAATCGAAACGAAAAACAGCCCTCATCAATCCGAGGTTTCCTTCCTGGATCAGATCGGCAAGCGTCAAACCCTGGTGCATATATCTCTTGGCGATTGAAACCACGAGTCGGAGGTTTGCTCTGATCATGGTGTCTTTGGCGACCTCGATGGAACGGCTGTATGCCTCCATCTTGGCCTGCAACTCGAAAAGTTCCCGCTTCTCAGAATATTTCTTTGCGCTACTTGTTACATTATAGCGCATAAAATTGAGTTGCTGCTTTTTGGGTTTCAGGGTCGGATCACGCTTCTCCCACAAATCGATGCGCTGGCAAAGCAGCTCAATCTCCTCAACGCCTGATGTATCTTCCCTGATCGCGGTAATAATTGCCTCAAACCCCTGGCGAATCGTCTTACTGTATTTAGCCTCTTCATCAGGCGTGAGCAGATCAAAACGCCCCATCTCCCGAAGATAGGTTGTCGTCGTCTCCTCAGCATCATGCTGATCCTCTTCAGAAAAACTCAGGCTGGTTTCTTCGTCTTCAGAACCACCGGTTCCATCCCCATCCTTTTTCTCCCAGACTTCGCCTGAAAGCGTGCGTCTCTCTCCCGACTTTTCCTCAGTGACGATCTCAATGTTGTGATCGCCAAGAAAATTGAAAATTTTCTCTATATCATTAGGATCTTTTATTTCATCGGGTAACAGATCATTTAAATCATCGAAACTGATGCATCCTTCAGATTTTCCAGCTTTGAGTAGGTTTTTTTTAAGTTCAGAAAGCACAGGGAACTATCTCCATTGCTCAGTTGGAAGGGTATTTCACGCAGATCTTTTGCGTCTTGTCGATACCGTCACATACAAGAGTAAAGAGCATGAAATAATATAGTTTATGTTCAATTATGTTTATTTATCAGCGAAAATAAATGCTCGCCGATAAAATTTTGTTTCGTGCAAACCTGTCAAAATACAAAATTTATCTCTATAATGCAAATAAATTCTAAAATGATACTACTCTATAAATTTGTTCAACTATTTCATAAAAAACTGCCCGACACACCTTGATTAGCTGGCCGGGCAACCCTAAACTTATGGATAATTATAGCATCAATTTGTTCATATACAAGTAAGAGTCATCTTTTTTATATGACTCTTAATGGAGCCATACCCTCTGGCATTATTTATTTAAACATTAATAACATAAGTCACATTTCCTAAATGACCAGTTTATCGACACAAAAAAGAGCAAGTGGCATACTTGCTCACATCACCTCCCTGCCTTCACCGTATGGTATAGGAGATATAGGTGCATCGGCCTTCCGCTTCATCGATTTTTTAACCGAAGCCGGACAAACATACTGGCAGATTCTACCAACAGTTCCCACCAGTTTAATTTTCGACAGCTCCCCCTATATGAGCACGTCAGCTTTTGCCGGTTCTCCCCTGCTTATTTCGCCTGACCTGCTCGTCGAAAAGCGGTTGATTGAACGCTCGGAACTAATAAAACAAGACAGTTTTTCTGCTTTTCTTACAAATTTTCAGGCAGTATCCGATTACAAAGAGCATCTTCTCAGGCTTGCTTTCAAGCGGTTTCATCAATCGTCTGAATCTGAATACCAGCAGTTCTGTCAGCAGACAGAATGGCTGGACGATTACGCTTTGTTCATGACCTTAAAGTCTGTTTATAACGGAAAACCCTGGTATCAATGGCCTCAGGATCTCGCCAAACGTTTGTTACCTGCTCTTGAAACAGCCAGAATAAAATATCAACGACAATATCAATATTACCTGTTCGAACAATTTCTTTTTCATTCACAATGGTCTGGACTGAAGAATTATGCCGCGGATCATCAGATCAAAATGATTGGTGATATACCAATCTATATAGGACTCGACAGTGCCGACGTCTGGTCACACCAAAATCTGTTTGATCTTGATCCTGAGACATTACGGCCACGGCGTGTATCAGGTGTTCCTCCTGACTATTTCAGCAAAACTGGTCAACGCTGGGGTAACCCCCTTTATCGCTGGAACAGTAAAATAGCCGCTGTACGTGAAGGATTGCTCGACTGGTGGACAATGCGTTTCAAGGCTGTTTTCGAAATGGTGGACGTAGCCAGAATCGATCATTTTCGTGCTTTTGAAGCCTACTGGGCAATACCTGAGAATGAAAATACTGCCATAAACGGATCATGGATTGAGGGACCAGGTTTATCCTTTTTCAAAAAAATCGAAACCAGACTTGGCCATCTCGATATCATTGCAGAAGACCTCGGCGAGATAACAGAGCAGGTCATAAAACTCAGAGACGAGACAGGTTTCCCCGGAATGAAGGTTCTCCAGTTTGCTTTTGATGGAACACCGGACAATCCATTCCTCCCTCACAATTTTTCCACCCCTCATTGTGTCGCATACACCGGAAC
>NODE-733-length-11440-cov-5.27062_pt1 | contig 11440 bp, 11 predicted proteins | sample MGYA00139097_ERZ477577 | MGnify/ENA metagenome assembly ERZ477577 | reverse complement strand
CCCTTTTCACAAGAGGGCGACTATTTGTCAAAATGCATGCGAGAGGAAGGCTTCCTTGCTTTCAGGCACTTCACTTGCTGTATGTTTTAGTGAAGGGTGTAGAAAAAATACATGACAAAATGGAATACCATGGTGATTTGCACTTAAATAATGTCATCGTGGAAAGATATGGACTTCATTTTTCATTAAAACTTCTCGATCCTTATTATTGGAAAGATGGTCTTAACAATAATAAAAAAGATGATTTGTGTAATTTGATTGTTATTTTTTATGAGGCAATGGGTGGAAAAGAATATTATCGTCATCACCCACAAAGTATTAAGAGCATTTGTTGTGGTCTTAAAAAAACACTTATCTTGAAAAAATTTAAAAGTGTTAAAGGATTGAGGGAGTATTTAGAGGGATTTTCATTTTAAAGGAATTACTTTGTGTCTCTGATTTATTCAAATGAAGACTATCTTCAATGCAGCTACCTTATTTCTTTTTTAGTAAAAAAAAATCATTATCATTTTTTTGTGGCCCCAGGTAATAGAGCGGTGCCTTTAATAGCTTCTCTCTCTGCAATGGCCCAACAAGATAAAAAAATTATTATTGAAACATCTTTAGATGAGAGAAGTTTGGCCTTTGAGGCCTTAGGAGCATCAAAAGTTGGGAAGAAAATTGTTCTTATTTGCACTTCGGGTAGTGCCCTTTCTCATTTTTATCCTGCTTTAATGGAAGCACAAAGTGAAGATCTTGATTTTGTTATTATCTCTGCAGATCGTCCTCTTAAAGATGCTCATCTAAATGTAGATCAATCAGTTCATCAACTTCATTTTTATGCTGACTATGTGGATAGCTTTATCTCTTTGGAGACACCTAAGAATCGACGTGATTTCTTTTTCATGGCCAGTAGATTGAATGTCACAAGAGGAAAGAGGATTCATTTTAATGTTTCTATCGAAGGACCGCTACACTTAGCAAAGGGATTTTTTTTAGAGGAAAAAGAATTGGCCTTTATGGAAAAGGAATTAAGAGAATATTACCTTGAAGATTTTGATTTTTCTTTAAATGATTTTCTTTTAAAAAAGAAAAAAAATGTTTTATTCTTTTTTGGAAAAAATTGTGAGTCAATTGAAGAGGAAAATATTTTATTCCTAGAGAGACTCAAAGACAAGTTTTCTCAGCAGTTTTATTTATATGCAGATATTACTTCTAACCTAAGACAGAGAAAAGGACTTTCCTCGATCTTGGAGAAAGATTTAATGGGGACTTTAAATGATAACAATATTGATTTAGTGGTGCATTTTTATTCAAGGGCCATTTCTCGCTCTTATTATGATTATTTTTCAACAGAAAAAGGAATGAAAACATCACTTGTAAGTGTTTCACCTGCTTATCTTTTTCATGATGACCCTTCTTGCCGCATAAGGAAAAAATATAATGAAAAAATGAATTTTTTTTTAAAAAGACATCTCCCTCTTTTTGATCTAAGAGAAAATAAAAAAAGAATAAATTCTACAAATGAAAACATGGAAAAGAGGACACTCGGTGAGACTCTTGGATTTTCAATAAGAAGAATAAAAAAGAAAAACTTCTTTCTTGATGTGTTTTTAGGAAATGGATTAACAATACGAGATTTCAATGATTCTTTTTTTGAAGAAGGATCTGTTGAATTTTTTTATAACAGAGGGGTTAATGGGATTGATGGCAATCTTTCAACGATTCTTGGTATTGCCTCTATAAGAAAAAATAAAATGGTGGCCTTCTTAGGAGATCTAACTTTTCTGCATGACTCTTCTGTTTTAAAAAAGATCAAGGAAAAAGAAAAGAAACTTGATTTGTTAATAGTTATTGTTAACGACTTCGGGGGAAATATTTTTAAAAAACTTCCTACGGCAAAAATTGCAAATTTTGAATCTGCTCTTCTTATCGGTCATCACAAAACAGATATTTCTTCTATAGGAGAGGGGTTTGGAATCAAGAGCAAACAGATCTTTTCTAACGATGAATTAGAAGAGACGTTGAGGCAATTTCTAGAGAAGAAAGAGACCTCTGTTAATCTTGTTGAGCTTATTCAGGAACAGCGGCCAGCTCTTTTCCCTTAGCATTAGCATCATCGATAATATAATGGGGAACCATCCAGCCAGAACTTATTTGTCTCAATTCTTTATAAATTCTTCTTCCTTCCTCACGTGAAAGATAAAAATGCATGGCCCCTTTCACTTTATCGGGATGATGAAGATAATAAGGCCTTATATTCATTAAAGTTATTTGGGCGTATAAATTTTTAAGCGCACAGGCCTTATCGTTAACATTTTTAAGAAGGACTGTTTGTGAAATCCAAGGAAAAGAGATTGTGAAAGGTTTGATTTTTTCTTTTAAGAGAGGAGTAATCTCATCTTCATGATTAATATGGAGAGAAAAAATAAGCTGGATATTTGTTTTATCTCTGAACTGCTGCAATAAATGCAACAAATCTTTATCTAGTCGCTGAGGAAGAATAACGGGAAAACGAGTGTGAAAACGTATGTATTTTACATGAGGAAATTGAGCAAAAAAGAGAAGTTCACTTTCAATTTTATTATTATCTAAAACAAAGGGATCTCCTCCGCTGAAAATAATTTCTTCAATATTCGTATTTTTATTTAAATAATAAATAATTTTTTCTTTATCTTTCCCAAAAAGATTTTTCGGTTTTTCTTCTAATTCATTTTTACGAAAACAATAACGGCAAGCAACAGGACAAGAAGAAGTAGGAAAATAGAGGACTCGATTGGGGTATCGATGAATGAGTTGAGGGACTTTTACTTTGACTAAGTCACCGATAGGGTCAAAAAACCCTTCTTTTTGCATGACTAAATCCTCTTCAATACCAGAAGGGATAAACTGTCTCCAGAGAGGAGAATCTTGGGGGTATTTCAAAAGATGGTTTAAAAAAAAGGGGGGAAGAAGTGTTTTATAGGAAAGAACATCTTCAATTGGTTGAATATTTTGTGGAAGAAAGGCCTGAAGTTCTTTTGTTGACCGAATAGCGTTTTTCAACTCATCTTTCCAGTTAGTTTCAGCTTTCATTTGATCCTCTTAGTTCTCTTATCCTCTCTCGTCGACCAGATCCTGCAGCATAATAGATAAGAAAAGCGCCAAAACAAGAGAGAAAGAAAAAATGAATAAAAACAGTCAATGTTTCCCATTGACCACTTTGCCTAAGAAGGTAAATCATCCATCCTAGGAGAATAAAATGAGAGAGAAAAATAAGTGTTTTTTCTATGCGATAGAGCAAAGAGAGGATTTTATTTTTTTTCATGAGGATAATTCTTCAATAGTTCTTTTTGATCTTCGTTTGAAAGCAGAGATATTCCTTCAACTTTTTTGATGGAAAAATATTTATATTGTTTTGAAATAAGACAGAGAGCATAAAGCATTTGGCCTTGTGGCATAGGTAAAATACTTACCATCTGAACAGGCCTTTGCCGTTCCTTGATGGATTTTCCTTTGTACTGAAGAAGAAAGAGATCATCTTTTTTTAATTGATAAAAATCACTTAGATGCTCAGGGATATCTTCAAGAGATATTTCTCCATAAAAATTGAGTTTTGTTAAAGGAGCAGGCCTTTCTTGAAGCGAATACTTTGTTTGATCTTGAAATATTTTTAGCATAATCATAAGACAGCAAAAACTATCTTCAAAAGATCGATGAAAGTTTGTGCAATCAAGATGAAAGTGTTTGGCCAAGTTGGAGAGTTTAAAGCTTTTGATAATTTTTTTATCTAGAAGTTCTTTTGTTAATTTAAAAGAATCAAAGACTTCATTTTTTGGGAAAAGAGTCTTTTGTCGATGCAGCTCTCCAATAATAAAACCAATATCAAAAAAAGCATTGTGGGCCAAAAGAGGAATGTCGCCAATAAAATCAATAAAATCATGGACGATATGAGAAAAAAGAGGAGACTCTTTAACCATCTCGTTGTTGATTTGGTGAATTGCCGTGGACTCTGGTGCAATAGGAACAAGAGGATTGATTAATGTATCAAAAATTTCTATTTTTCCTTCAGGGGTAATTTTAATGGCCGATATTTCTACAACTTGGTGTAAGAGAGGGGATAGTCCTGTTGTTTCAAGGTCTAAAGAAATAATTCCTTGAGGGAAATAAGAGAGAAAATTTTTTAATTCTTTTTCTTCGATACTTCTTAATACCTGGTATTTAGGGGGAAGTTTTTCATGGTATTGAAAAATAAATTTCTTTGGAAGCAAAATTAAGGCCTTTCTCTAAAAACAGCATTCAATAGAGTTTCCATCATTCTCCATATTGTAAAAAAAGTGAAGAGCAATGAGTATAAAAATGTTTCCAGAGATCAAAAATCTTCCAGGGGAAATAAAAAAAATTGATGAATCTCTTGATGGGAGTGCAAAATTTCTCATCGAGTTTAGTGATGGACTTTCAGTAGAAACAGTTCTCCTCCCTTTTCACAAGAGGGCGACTATTTGTCTTTCTTCTCAGGTAGGCTGTAGAATGAATTGCTCTTTTTGTTTAACAGGAAAACAAGGTCTAAGAAGGCATCTTTTATCCAGTGAGATCTTAGCGCAATATCTTTTAGTCTCTCATTATCTATTCAAAAGAGACGAAGAAAACTATCGCGCGCCTCGTATTGTTTTTATGGGGCAAGGCGAGCCTCTACACAATTTTGATGAGCTTAAAGAGGCCATCAAATCTCTTCTTGATCCTAGAAAATATGCACTAGGCCCTTCCCAGATTACAGTATCAACAGTTGGATATCTCCCTGGTTTATTGCGTTTTAATGAACTTGGAGGCGTTAATTTGGCCTTCTCTCTACACTCACCCATTGAAGCAGAGCGAAATGAAATGATTCCTATAGGGCGCGTTTATTCTCTTGAAGAGATAATGAAGAGTTTGGAGCAGATCAAATTGAGAAGAAGTCAGTATTTAAATTTTGAATACCTTGTTTTAAAAGATAAAAACCACAGTGAAGAACATGCAGAAAAGTTGGCCCAATTAATTAAAGAAAGAAAAGCATTTGTTAATTTAATTTACTTTAATCCTTTTGAAGGTAGCTCTTTTTTAAGACCTTCGCTGGAAGAGGTTTCTCTCTTTAAGAAAAAATTGGTAAGCAAGAGAGTGAGGGTTATGGTAAGAGAGTCAAAAGGAAGAGATATTATGGCCGCGTGTGGTCAATTAAATTCTTCACATTTAAAAAATAAAAATCTGGAAAAGGACAATCGACATGACGAAAAACTTTGATGTTGTAGTGTTAGGAGGGGGGCCAGGTGGATATGTGGCGGCCATTAGGGCCAGTCAGTTAGGCAAAAAAGTGGCCGTAGTAGAGGAAGATAAGATGGGAGGCGTCTGTCTTAATAAGGGATGTATTCCCACAAAGGCCCTTTTAAAGTCAGCATCTGCAGTGCATGAAATTAAAGAGATGAAAAGCTTAGGCATTGAAGTGGAGCTTAAATCGTTGAATGCAGCACAGGCCATTAAACGCGCTAACGATATTTCTGGAAAAATTTCCAAAGGTGTCGAATTTTTAATGAAAAAAAATAAAATTGAAATTGTGCGTGGGCGTGGGGAATTTACTAATCCTAAGACCCTTATGGTAAAAAATAATAAAGAATCTTTTGAAGTAACAGCGACGAATTTTATTATTGCAACAGGAGCAGGCTATAAAACTTTTCCAGGACTTGAGCATGACGGAAAAAGACTCATTGGTGCTTGGGAGGCCTTAAAGTTAGATAAACTTCCAAAGAGTATTGGAATTATTGGGGCCGGAGCAATTGGTGTTGAATTTGCTTATTTTTGGAATGCTTTTGGGGTTGATGTTCATATCTTTGAATTACAAAACCATCTTCTTCCGGTGGAAGATATTGATTCATCTCTTGAAATTGAGAAGGCCTATAAATCTTATGGGATTAAAATGTCCTTAGGAGTTGAATCTATCAGTGCAAAGAGTGGAGCAACTGATGTGACTTTTACTGTTAAAGTGAAGGGAAAAGAAGAAAAGGTTAAATTTGAAATGGGGCTTATTGCTGTTGGCATGACAGGCAACGTTGATAACATTGGACTTGATAAAGCAGGTATAAATTCAGAGCGTGGTTTCATTAAAGTGAATGGTTTTAATCAAACAAATGTCTCTCATATTTATGCGATTGGGGATGTTTCAGGTCCTCCTCTTTTGGCCCATGCCGCAAGCCATGAAGGGGTGTTGGCAGCAGAGCATCTTAGCGGAGAAAAAGTTCACGCCATCGATAAAAAAAATATTCCAGGATGTACTTACTGCATGCCTCAGGTTGCTTCAGTGGGTTACACGGAACAAGAGCTCAAGGAAAAGAAAATACCTTACAAAGTCGGTAAACTTCCTTTCATGGCAAATGGGAAGGCCGTGGCCAGCAATGAAAGAGAAGGTCATGTAAAAGTACTTCTAGGAGAGCATGGAGAACTACTAGGGGGGCATATTGTTGGGGCCCACGCCACGGAACTTATTCATGAGTTAACTCTATTCAAGACAATGGAAGGAATTGACGAAGAGGTCTTTGCTACTGTTCATCCACATCCTACCTTAGGGGAATGGGTGGCCGAGGCCTTTATGGCGGCAAAAAACAGGGCCTTAAATTATTAGGGTTTTTCATTAATCGATTTTTTGAAGGAGAAGCAAATGGCCAGAGTTAAAGTGGTAATGCCACAAATGGGAGAGTCCATTACCAATGGAACAATCACAAAGTGGAATAAACAAGTAGGTGACAACATCGAAATAGATGAAATCTTACTAGAAATTTCAACGGATAAAGTTGAATCAGAAATCCCCTCCCCCGCTGAAGGACGCATTGCTGCTCTTCATTTTCCAGAAGGAAAAACAGTTGATGTGGGTATTCTCATTGCAGAAATCGAAGATGATGCTTCTCAGAAAATAACAGAAGGATCTTCGTCTAGCTCTGTGGCCGTCGAAGAAGCAGGAACTTCTGCTGTTGCCGAAAATACCGCCTCTAAACCAGTGACAGAAGCAGGACTTGAATCACCTCATAATAGTGGTGATCGTCGCTTTTATACCCCTCTTGTTAAATCTATGGCCTCTAAGGCCGGAGTTCCCTTAGAAAAACTGGCCAATCTTGATGGATCTGGAGCAGGAGGAAGAGTTAACAAACAGGATTTAGAAAATTATTTAGGCGGTGGTGTTAAAGAAGCATCTACTTCTTCTAAAGTATCACCTTCTCAAGCTAAGACTCAACAGCAGAGCTCTTCTTATAAAGGTTCAGTTGAAGTAATCCCTATGGATAATATGCGTAAGGCCATTGCTCGCAATATGGTGATGAGTAAGCATACATCGCCTCATGTAAATTCATTGTCAGAAGTGGACATGACCCATTTGGTGCGTTTTAGAGAGGGATTTAAAGAAGATTTTAAAAAACAAGAAGGTTTTTCTCTTACTTATACACCTTTTATTATTCGCGCGATCATATTGGCCCTTAAAGATTATCCCAAGGTAAATGCCTCTATTGATGGAGATAATCTCATTGTTAAAAAAGAGATTAATCTTGGGCTTGCTGTGGCAGTCCCCGGAAATGGACTTATTGTGCCTGTAATCAAGGAAGCAGATAATTTAAATATGCTAGGTCTTTGCCGCACTATTAATGATCTTGCTCTTAAGGCCAGGGCCAAAAAACTCACCATGAATGAACTAGAGGGAGGGACTTTTACTTTCACTAATGTTGGAAGTTTTGGAACTCTTCTTGCGACTCCTATTATTCTTCAGCCTCAATTAGGGATATATGCTTCTGGTGTGATTCAAAAAAGAGTAATGGTTATGAAGGATGATAGTATTGCTATTCGCTCTATGATGTATGGCACTCATACTTATGATCATCGAGTTGTCGACGGTGAGCTTGGAGGAAAATTTCTCGAGGCCATTCATGATCATCTTCGTAAAATGGATCCAAAACAACTATTTTAATAAAGGAAGGGAGATGACGTCTCCCTTTTTATTTAGCTATGAAATTCTTTTCTTCCTTTCTCTTTTTCTCTTTATTAATGTCGAGGACTATGTTCCCCCAATCCCAAAATGATTGGAGCTGCCTTGAGGAAATTAGTGAGAATAAACAACAAAAAGTTTTTTTTTCTTTTTCTCCTTTGAAAAAGAATTACTCCTTTCATGTTAGTGATATGGATGATTCTTTTCATGGAACCTGGTTTTATAAATACAAAGTAGAGGATTTGACTTGTTCTTTTAGTAAGGAAGATAGTTTTATTCTCTCTTGCCGTAATCAAAGAGGATCATCTTTGGTGGTAATGAAAGAAGAGCTTGCTAATGGAGAAGAAAAATTACTAATGGAGATAGGTAAAAAGAGTAGTGAGAAAAAAAAGAAGGAAACGATTCGTCTCCTTTTTCATTATTCGAGTTGTATTAAAGCTGAATGGACTCAAGGGGAGTGATAATCTTTTGCCATTTTGCAGTGGTGAATTTCTTTTTTAATGCTGCAATAAGCAAATCTTTTTCAATCGTTTTTTCTGTCTTTTCATAATAAGTGATTACTTCATCAGTTGCTTCTTCAGCAACGATAAAGACCATTGTAAGAGGGGCAATTTGATTGGATACAAAGTCAGGAAGGCCCATTCCTGTTGGATGGCCGTGATGTTGCTTAATGATGACATCAGTTCCAATGGGAGCTGATGGAAATTTTCTTAGTAACTCAGAGGCCATCTGGGCGTGCTTCAAAACAGTTTGTTTTTGTTCTTGAGGAAGATTTCTGGTGTTTAGATCTTTTGTGTTTCGGATGCGAGCGAGATTTTCATCTGTAAGGATAATATCATGGAAAAAGGCCACGAATCCAAGTTTGTCTTTTTGTTCATTGCTTCCCCAGTCAATTGAAGAGAGAATGTTATAGGCAAAATGAGTGATAAGCTGGCAGTGTTGATACATGTAGCCGGCCTTATTATTGAGTAAATTATCAAACATCTTGGAGAGACTAGGATTATCTTTGACTGTTTGTGAAATAGAGCTAATGCTGGCATTGCTTAATTCAACAGTCTCTTCAGATAGTCCAAAATTTAAAATATTTTCATTTGCCGTATTAAATGCATTTTCATTTGCTTTGATTCTTTCATCGTTACTAAGATCATCTCTTCCTAGGACTGCCACCATTTTTTTAGAATAGTCGTTGGCAAAGCTTAATCGATGATCCGCTGGAATAAAGAAGAATTTTTCCCCGTGAGAAATATAGCGCTGAATTTCTTCTTTGGTAAACTGGTCACCTTTGTGAATTCTTTTAAGGTATTGCAAATCTTTGCCAGCATTTTTCTTTAAGCGTAAATAAATATCACAATTGACCTCATCAATGCTTAGGAATAGAGAAGAGGATACTGGGTAGTATTCAGGGACAATTTTTTCCACCATCATTTTTGCCGTTACTCCGAGTGCCTTTCCTGCTGCTTTAACAACATCTTTAAGTTCAGAGTCATTAAGGATTTCCGCAAGTTCGTAATCACTTTTTGCTTCACCCAGAATAAGCAAAGGAATACTTCTTTCTTTTTCCATTAAAAATGATTCAATAAGATTTGATGATTTTTCTTCTCCGATAGAGCTTCTCGTGATGATAAGATCAATGGCAGGGTGAACTGTTAAAAGCTCAATGGCCTCTTTTGCTGTTTTTTTATGGATAACATCAGTTCCCACATACATATTTAAGTTAAGACCCATTAAGTTTGAAGCTTCTTCGCTTGATTCAATAATAATTGTTTGGCTCATTGACACTTTCCCCATTTCTCGCAACATTAGGAGACTTTTAAATATCTTTCGGTATTTTTAATTTTTATTTTAGGGGGAAATGGCGCATTTCATTATTTACATTTTTTCCCCCTCACGGTAGAAAGTGCTTTTGTTTCTTATTAATATATAGTGATGGAGGATTACCCCTTGGCAAAAAGTACGACAATTGAAGTGAAAATTGATGCAGCGAGAGGCGTTGAGCGTTCTTTGAAAAAATTTAAAAGACTATGCGAGGCCTTTGGTATTGCTAGAGAGTTCAGAAAGAGAAAAGAATTCAAAAAGCCTTCTCTGAAAATGAAAGAAAAATTAAAAGCAGCAGAAAAACGTCGTACAAAAACGATTTTTAAATCAATGCGTAATACTGTCAAAATATAAGCTATCAATAAATTTTTTTTTGAAGCGAGAGCCATCTCTGGCCAACCTTTGCCAGCTCTTTCATAAGATCCTGCTTCGCTTTTCGGTGTCCTTTCGAAAAATTAGAGTAAGTGGAGTGCCAACCTATTTCTAGTTGGTGAAGCAGGTTATCGTTGTTTTGTGTGAAGTTAATTTCTTTTAGAGGTAAATAGAAAAAGTAATAGATTTTTTCTAAGTCAGAGAGGATGATATCTCTCTTTGGGTTTTCTGTTTGAAAGAGATTATCTTCAATTTCATTTTTGAGCACAAGTAAGCTCATATCAATTGCTTTACTTTTTTCAATATCGTGCTTTTTTATTTCTTCTTCTAAGGCATTTATTTTCATTAGAAATGTCTTCCCTAGGGGGATTTTTTTTCTTAGATAGCTCGTGAACTCCATCAGCTCTAAAAAATAAAGATCTCGGTTTTCACTTATTCCACTAATTTTAAATTTCAAGAGAAAGTCTATCTTCTTAAGGGTCATAAAGAGGGCGACATCTTTATGATTGTCTTCATTTAGATTAAAGTGGGTAAAGAGATGATCTAGCTGGGTTAAGAGTTGTTGATGAGCTTTAATGACATTTTTCATTTTCCAGGGATTAAATTTTTCCCTGGCCAGGGAATTGAAATTTAGAGAGATGAAAAAGATAAAAGAGAACAGTGCTTTAAAAAATATATGAATTCTCATTTCTATAATTTACAGCAAGATGAATCTAAAAGCTCACCTTTTTTTTCTCAGAAGTATGACTTTCAAGAAAATTTATCGTCTGATTTTTGTTCTTTTCATCAATCGTTTCATAGCAAAAAGAGGTGAGGAAATCTTTTGAGCAATCAATAAGAGTGGCCTGGATTTTTTTATTTTTTGCGAGTTTTCCGGATTGAATGAGTTTCAATAGAACAATCCCCCCTTCTTGGATACTTTTTAAGTAAATAGTATCTTCAGGTAAATCATTAATAAGAGAGGCCAAGTCTGTAATAAGATGATCTTCTTGGCGAACAATATTACTTACTTGATGAAAAATATTAATTTTTTTTCGATCATTAATAGAGCAGTATTTTATGTTTTTAATTTTTTTTCTTGAAAAAGTAGGAATCAAGAGATTCGAAAGATGAGGAGGGGTAATGCGAAAAATAATTTCTTCAAGAATTTCTTCTTGGCAAGTATCGCCCTTGCTGTCTTTTTGAATTAAAAAAATTGTTGTTTTAAGTTCCATTGTTTCCATAAATCCCTCCTGAATATACTAGTCGGGAATTTGGAAAAAAAATGAAATTAATCTTTCTAAATAAAATTAGTTTTTA
>NODE-732-length-11446-cov-4.23106_pt1 | contig 11446 bp, 8 predicted proteins | sample MGYA00139097_ERZ477577 | MGnify/ENA metagenome assembly ERZ477577 | reverse complement strand
TTGAGCCTGAGTTAAGCTACCTCCCGGCGGCGGATGGCCAAGCCACCAATGTAACAAGAATCTACTTGGAAGCAATTGGTGGGAGACTCCAGTGACGAAGAGTCTTCAGATTTCAGTGACAGTGACGACGAGTCTTCACAATCCAGCTTTGTTTGATTTGCAGAACCGCACTTATCGATTGCAGGGTAGAGGAGTTCAAAGGTCACGCCCGTCAAGATGTGGAGGATATCTAAGCCACCGAAGGCGACGATCTATCTTTCGACATTCTTTATGACGATGTTGAATCACGTGATGCTGCGAATGAGCGCAGGCTTTCACCTAAGCACCCACAGGGATCTCGACATGACAACTGTTGAACGGGAGTGTGGATAAGTAAGTATGATGAAGAGTTGTAGTCGAAATACATTAATCCAAGTAACTTCAATCCCTCGAGTACGGGAACCAGCTCAATGATAGATAAAGACAAAAGAAGGCAGCAGTGTCTGTATAGCTTCTTCTTTAGCGGTTGCCAGACACTTCTCATTCGTCTTCCCCAATAGTCCCATGATAAAACAGATAGTGTGTTGGAAAGATAAACGAATGCTCCGGCGTCACTCCACAAAGTACCTCCGACCTTCCCACATTATCAAAATCAATGTTGAGACGATTATCACAGCACTGCAACTCAAGTAAAGTCTCAACTTTCGGAGCAACGACTCAGCCTCTTTGGTGAGACGGTGGTCTGGGCCATGAACTCGTTTGATTGTGGTAGCCATCTTTGTCAACAGTCTCTCGGCCGCAACCCAATGTGTGTTGGATAGAGCACGAGCCAGATTCAAACCAGTGGCGATAGAAAGATGCGAATCTTCCCCGTATTGTTTCACATGTTGCTCATACATTTTCTGGTATTTCTTCAACTTCTCCTCATCGTTTTCTTTGCTTCGTCCTTCAAACATTGAATTTGCTTGTGCAATATTGGCTTCTGCAATAATAATGCACTGGGACACGCCTATTGCATCGCAAATGTCTCGACATTTCTCAAAATACCCCACAGCTGCTTTTGCACCTTCTGTTGTTCCCTCCTCGAAAGCAAGACGACCAAAGTTGTTGTACGCAATTGATTCAAATTTTAGGAAGTAATTTGGAAGCGAATGATCTTTTTCTTTCATTTGATCGATCATGGAAAGCAATTTACTAGCGATTTGATTGGCCTCTTCCACTTTTTGCGGCTGTAGGTTATAATCAGAAGTGGCCAAAAGAGCATGAAGATTCGCATTGAGGGCTTGAAGGTGCAACGCAAGATTTTTTCTCTGATCTCCTGGATAGTCCTCCTCTGCAATAGACACAAACTCTTTCGCCAAATCGAGGGCCAACTTATTCTGGTAATCTTGTTTACAGTTTGGACAGTTACGCCACTCTTCCGCCAGGTTGTAACCAGGATCTTCTTCGCTAACCCATTGCTCAGTCTTATGTTTTGCATACCCCACAATGCAGGAGAGATGGGCAAAGCCGGTCGACTCGCCACGGCACGAGCAATCTCGCCTGAGCGGCTGCCCCGATTCATCAGGCCCTTCCCCAAAACACAGGTAGCATGATGCATCTTCATTACTTGCAGCACATACTAGTGGTGGCGTTTCATCCGGCTGTTTCTTTGAGGGCGCCTTCAGCAGCGTGTCTCGATTTTCAGCGATACATTCATTGCGCCTCCTTTGACAGTGCAGAAGCCAACAGAGAGCACCACATATGATCAACCAAGCCAAAACTTGGTCTTTGCTAAAGCTTTCTCGGAGTAATAATTCTCGAGCACTGGCCGCGCTGATCTTCATTGTTGTGGATTTGTAATAGACGCTGGTCAAATGAGAGGAGAAGTGTGAGTTGAGAGCAGTTGAGAGTACCTTACGATATGTTTCAGGCGACCAACGAACAAGAGGGGGATTGGCGAGAGCGTGTGCTGTGTGCGACTGGAATTTTCGCACCCTCCATTGTATGTAGGACCATACAACCACGGACAATACATACAACTCCCACCAATACACATGCATCGACCTTCTTCTATTAAGCATCTGGACGCTTGAAGAAGTACAACCCATATTTATTTTCTGTAGACTGTGTCTTGAAGAGCACTCCCCCCCATGGTAGTCTCCGGCCCATAATATTCAAAAATCATTCCTCACCATCGCCACCACCTTTATTCCTCTCCAAATACTCCTCCCACGTACCATCCCTCCCCACCAACCTCCTCTTTTTAGCCACCAACTTACTCGCATGGTTCAACACGCCGTGCGTATCCTTTTGACAAATCGGACAACCCGTCGTACCCTCCTCTTTTATTCGTTTCATCATGCATTTCTCGCAGAAGTAGTGATTGCACGTCGTCACTATCGGATTTTGGAATGGACCGCGGCATAGATGGCATGCGAACGGTATACCGTCCTCCGTATTCACTGCACCATAATTTTGCTCATTGTCGCCCTTCAATCGTAAACCATCCCCTCCAACCTCGCCACACATCATGCTGCTCATAAACCTCTCCATCTCCTTCCCCTTTTTCTCCTCCTCCTTCTTCTTCTTCTCCTCATACTCCTGTTCCATCTGCCAACCCGTTTTGGTATCGCCTCGATCATGTAAATAGATGCACGTATCGCCAAAGCCGCAAAAGCCAGTCTCCTTATAATCCTTGCATATGTCCGGTTGGTAATCGAAACGGGCCGTGGTTCGTACGAATGTCGATGCGCGGAGGGGACCGGCTAGGAATTTATTACGGGGTGCTTTTTGCAAAGCGGCGATTTGTGCGTTTGCCGAGGTGGCTGTGGTATCTTCGTTATCATTTGCAGCACCATTTATGGATTGTTTAAGATGGGATAATATTTCCGTGGGGTGGCATTCTGCAGTTCGGGTAGCCATTTCCTGTGCGGACATTTGAGTATCGTTGGATTTGTACTGATGCATCCAGCTATTTTTACTGTTATCGTCCTTGGATTTCTTTTTGGACATGGTGGAGGAAGTATTGAGCAGCGCTGCTGATGGTGCACTACTTCCACCAGTTGATTTTTTAGCATCGCGCTCCTGGCGAATTTGCTGCAATAGTCCCGAGGTGTCCTCCTCGTTGTCATCGCCTCCTTCTTCTGAAGAGGAGGAATTTCGACGACGGCGTTTTTTGCCGGCGGATTCTGATGATGCACCGACGATTGCGTTTGATGATGCACCGCCACTATAATTATTTGGACCGCTAGATGTGCCACCACGCAGGGCAGAGGGCTTCTTCTTGGGCTTGCGAAACATTTGATAATATGCTCAAGGGGAACTCAGAGGGGACAGCGATAGCGACAGAACACAATACGAAGGATTAACAGATCGATGAATGTGCAGTGTGAGGGAAGCGGTGAATAAATAGGAAATGGGGGAGAGTACCTAGCTTACAGAATCTTTGGGCTCTCACTCGACTCCACTTACTCTACTCTTCTTCAGAAAAAGTACGATAGGAAAAAGTCTAGCCGTCCGCCGTTCTATCATCCCGTTACTGCCCGTTATCCTCCTCTTTCCATCAGCATCATCATCAACAGCCCCCAACAGATAGACGGTGAAGCTCGGATTGCTATATTTCCTCTTATTTTTGTGACCAAGCGCCGCATCGAGGCAATTGATTAGTCGTCGTCATTTTTACTGGCCTACGACTTGAATCGTCGCAATCATGAAGATCTGCGCCGCGTGCCATCAAGAGCTACCACTAGAAAGCTTTAGTAAAAAGCAATGGCAATTGAAGAAGTATCGGCGATGCAAGGAATGTATCGCTGCCGATCGAGAGGTGGTGCAGCTGAAGGCGCCTGCGGCAAATATAATTAGAAATGATCCCAATGAAATCCAAAGTGCGTCGCCATCGGCCACCGAAGACGAGGGGGCATCGTGCTGGATTTGCTTGGCAGAGGGGCCGGATGAATCGGGGGAACCACTGGGGAGAGATTGTTCTTGCCGTGGTGGATCGGGCTTTGCGCACCTCTCCTGCATTTTGGAGTATGCAAAACAAAAGAGCCGGCAATGGGATGAGAGTGAAGAAGATCCCGGTTTCGAGTTGACGGAACCCTGGCGTGAATGTCCCAACTGCCATCAAAAATATCAGAATGACCTGGCTGATAGCTTGGCTGATGAATGTTTGTCTTTTGCGGAGGAAAAATATCCTGATGATCAAGAGATACAGCTCGAGGCACTCAATCTACAAATGAATTGTAGAATGCGTGCGGGGGCTAACCATTTACAGCCAAAGCAGAAGGAAGAGGCTAAAGAGATCGCAAACAAAATACTCTCAACAATCGAACGCATGGGAATAGAAAATGTCTCGCTTCCAAACTATATCCTACAGATAGAAGTAATTGCATGCAACCAACTTGGTCGTATTGCTCTTGCAGAGAGAACAAAAGAAGGTGCAAAAGCAGCAATGGGGTATTTTGAGAAAATGCTAGATATTTGCAAAGCAATAGACTTTGCCTCGGGGATCTTGGCTGCAGAAGCCAATTTGGCTGCAACAAAGTCGAGATTAGGGGGAGAAAATAAAGTGCACGAAGAGGAGCAGTTGAAGTACCGTCGAGCATTTTATGACAACTTTGTCAAAGAATGTGGCCAAGAAGCAATCAATACAATAAAAGCTGGTATTGGCCTTGCCAATGATCTAAATGAAGCAAGCCACTCGATTGAAGCCGAGAGGCTGCTGACAAAGCTATCTGTCATTTGCAAGCGTGTTCATGGCCCGCATCACGACGTCACCAGGCGAGCTGAATCGGGTCTCCAAAGGTTCAAAGTGTGGTATGTCAAGACCAAACATCTAAATGAACGGAAACGCTTCCAGGCTCTTCGTTACGAAAATGATGGAAAGAAATGCATCTTACAAGGTCCAATTGCACAGCCAAGGAATGTCAAAGAAGAAAAATCATTCGCTGTTGCCACAAAGAATATCACTTATTGCTATGGTACACCTGTTGTTTGCCGTGGGTTGGAGAATCCTTTCAGTCACCTGAATGGTAAAATTGGAGATGTTCGATCCTGGGACGATGAAACTGATTGCTATGAAGTTCAATTCGAAGACAAAAATGTGGAGCCGTGCTCAGTGCACCACAAAAACATTCGCATTTTGTTCAAACTGCCTGATGAGTAGAATCTAATCTGTTTGATCCGGCAATCAAGCGATTGTTGGTGGCGATGGCCCTATATATCATACTTACATAGATAACAAACACGCATAACTACTTAGCCTATTAGTATAATTATTACAACACTTTAGACGATGCAAACGTCACGGTTTACCTGTATATGTCCCGGGCTCTACACGTCTCCAAACACTAAAGTAATCCTTCACGTTATCCGCCGCCTGAGACTTTACAATAGCTCGTGATACTAGCAATGCCGAATCCACAGAGAGGATTTGCTGCGGCGCCTTGGTCATTTCGCCCGCAGTGCCTTTAGCTCCCTTGAACATTGAGAAAAGACCGCCTCCTCCACCAGCAGTCTTAACTGTTGAACCCTCTCGAGATAGAATACGCTCCTTCTCGTCAAAATCCAGACTACCCGATTGTGACGAGACACCCCCACTATTATACTCCATCTCGGAGGAATCGATCGCCTGCCAAAAGAGTGTAGTGTTGAAAAACTCCACTCCATCTCCCTTCTTATCCGCCATCAATTGTAACCTCCATTCACCATCCAAGTTGGTTAGCATTTGGGATGGTTTCGACAAGACAAATCCATCCATACCAATAGCAGTTGCCAGATTTTCCTCGGCGCTTTGTTGTCGAGTGCTGACGATGGGCCTCCCGGCGTAATCCACCGGAACGTTCTTCGCCTCTTCATTCTTCTTCTCGGCAATGAGTTCTTCGTCAAAGTGACGACTGATGGATCGCAATGCTTGCACTACCTTCATGCGCTCCACTTCACTGGCACTTACGGCCTTGAGCAAAATTTGGCGTGCTTCTCGCGTCGACCTAACCACATTCTCCGTTAGCATTTTATAGTACTGTCCACCCTTATCCAAATCAATGTACGCCGTGTTGTACACCTTGTCAAAATTACTGGCAATGTCCTTGAAGCCAGTTGCATCTATGAAGGTATCAGCGGCGGCCTTTCGCGTAAATGACTCTAACTTGGCTTCATTTCGCATAAAGTTCATAGCCTCCAACCCATACAACAATTTGTCAGCATTCATCTTGATCTGTTCGATGGGAGATTTTGTTAGAGCGGCATACAGCCCAATCGCCTGGTCCGTCTTCCCCTCTGCCTCGTACGCCATTGCTAGCTCCAGGAATACCTTCCCCCCGAGCTCAGACTTCGTCGAGCAGTACTGAGTCACCTTCTCGAGGGCAGACACCCCCGCACCGTAACTCCCGCGTTGCATCGCCCTACCTGCCAGCGCCAATGCCTCCTCGATGACATCGGCGTTATCCTTCTCACTTTGTACCTCGATACCCATCTTTTGTCTGTATGCTTTCAAGCGGTCCTTGGTACTGTTGATGCTTTCTTGCTTTGCAACTTTGTCCACTTTGACCTCCGCCCCGACACGCTTCCCCCCGCCATATGCGACGCTAATGTTCTTAGGGCGGGGAAACGCTCCCCAAGTTCCAACTTTCGGTTGATAGTCTGCATCTGGAGTTTGTTCGGGTGAGGGTGCCCACGATCCACCAACCCCAGATGTTTTTTGTCCTGTTGAGGCTATTGGAGCGGTAATAAGTGTGTGAACTTAAAGTGGTGGATCTTGTTCATGTCAACAATGCCAAGGAACTGACATACTTACCTGTAGATGATACAACACTAGCTGGCGTTTCTGTCGTTGAAGATGATGTAGCACTTGTTGTTTCTGCACTACTTTCATCATCTGTAGATCGAAGAATATCCCGACTTGATACAAAATTTGCCTTCTCCATTGCCTTCGCAACGGCATCTATCATATCCTCCTCTTCCATTTCCTCCGTCTGTTCCTCCCCCTCATCGATATTTCGACGTAGCATATCAATAGCATCCGCAGCTTCCTCTGAATATATATCCATACGCTCTCTCCGTTCCTCTTCTGTTTCAATCCCGTATATATCTCCCTCGTCATCGTCATAATCCTCCAGCTCCTCCTCAATGTCCAACGCTCCCAACTTTGGCTGTCTCTTCTTCTCCCCCTCACTGGTAGCAGTTTGTGTCCCCGATGGAACATCAATTCCGAGCATTCGTCCCACCTGCCGTCCCTTCCTGCTGCCACCGAATTTATCTCCCAGCTTATCGGCATATTCGTCGGCAACCGACGAGCTTTTCATACGTTGCGTCTCCCGTCTCATTTTGTCCATTGGTGTTTCGATAAGAGGAGAGGATGCAGAAGAAGAAGATTGCTGTTGTGTGGCTGTCTTTGGTTTTATCTTCCCTTCCTGTTTGAGTTCCGTAATCTAATATTTGTCATTGGTCACACAATTGGTGATGTAAACGAAGGAAGGTGCATTAGAAATGTAAAATTGCAACAGATGTACACGAAAAACGATGATGCATGTGATGTGTGTATAAGCACATCAAATAACTTTGACAAACAGAAGCAATAGGATCATATGGGGAAGAAGTAACGCAAGTGAGCTGCTCACCTTTCTTCGGATTTCATCTTCTCTGCTACTAGTCTCGGTTTTAGCCATTTCCAGCTGTATGCGTCGCTGCTGCAATGTTGCCACTATGACGGATTTATGTGCTGAATATTCAAGTCGTTGAAGCAATTGAGGTTGCCGTGGACGAAGCGCTTCAGGATGCACGCTCCGCCGAACAATAGTGGACGGGGAGTTGAGGAGCAAGCAGTTCGTCCCAGCAGCTGCCCAAAGAAGGACCAATATTTTTGTGGTGCACCGATGTCGCCTCATTTTCGGGATTTATTATTTGAATTGCACTCCACTCTCCCGTGAGCCTCTATTAGCCAACTTAACGACAGCAATGAGATCCTCCCTTGCCTGCCTGCAATGCTCAAATATGAATCGATCACCTCTGTTGCACCAGGAAGAACAAAGCGCCGTGTCAGAAAAAAGTCAGCCGGCCGCGGAGGAAAAGGACGTTTGCGCGGGAACGTTGCTGATTTCGAAATGTCGCACTGCAGTGCACTGGCAGTTACGTAGGCCTAACTGCCTACTGCCGGTAGAAATCTAACGCACACGAAGAACAGCTAAAAACTGGCTAAAAACATGAATGAGAAGCATCCCAGGACATTCATTTGTCGTAAACAGTGCAATAGACACGTACGCCATCTCTCTTCACCACGATATCATCCATAGCCATGTCAAAACGCCCGCCGCCATCTGAAGACTACGTTGCTATGGGCGGCAAAAAGAGGGCGGCTGCGGCCTCACCGGATAAGGGTGACAAAAAGCGTCCCGCGGTGTTCCCACCAACTGCCGAGGAAGACAAGTGCTGGATCTGCATAGATGCAAGCCACGCATCGGGGGAGCCGCTGAGGCGCGATTGTTCCTGCCGCCGCGATTGGGGATGGGTTCATTTCCCCTGTCTTGTGAATTTCGCAATACAAAAGACCAGGCAGTGGGTGAACGAGGAAGATCCCGATTTCCCCTTGACGGCACCCTGGGCGGTCTGTCCCAAATGCAAGCGACTGTATCAGAATGAGCTCGCTCTCGACTTGGCATCTGAATTCGTCTCGCTTGCCGAAGAAAAGTACGAACAGCTACTACAGCTCGAAGCGCTCGAGCTGAAGCTCATCGTTCTTATGGGCATTATAACTCGCCGTCCACATCTAATGCAAACCCCCCTCATGTATGAGGTTAAAGAGGTTGCGATCAAAATTTTCTCCATGATTGATCTAATGAAAGCTGAGAATACCTCGCCGACGAACTACATCCTACAGATAGAAGCACATGCATACAACCAACTTGGTCACATTGCTCTCCGGGAGGGAACGACAGATGGTGTGAGAAGAGCAATGGGGTATTTCGAGAAAGGCCGAGATATTTTCAATTCAATCGATGATGCCGAACAGGCTGCTGATGCAGAAAGAAATCTTGCTCTTGCAATGTCAGAGTATGAGGGGCAACACACGAGTGAAGCGAGAATACTCTTTACGAAATTAGCAGCTGTAAGACAGGAGAACATGGCTACTGTATATGAAGGTGTGAACCTTGGTATTGAGCTAAAGGATGCACACTGTGGGATAGAAGCGGAAAGACTGCTATCAAAGCTAGTTGCCGTAAGCAAGCACGATTTTGGTCCAGACCATGAAATCACGAGAGAGGCTGAATCCAACCTCCAACAATGCAAAGAGCGTTATGTGGTTCTAGCATCTGACGTCGAGGCCGACTATCCAGGTGGGCGGAAACTCTTCCAGGCTCTGCGATACGAAAAGGATGGGAAGAAATGTGTTGTGAAAGGGCCAATTATAATCCCAAGAAACACCCGAGAGGAAGAAACACTCACAGTTAATACCGCTGATCTTCGTTATCAATTAGGCACTCCGGTCATTTGCCACGGGTTGGTGGAGGACACCTTATATCATCTGAATGGGAAGATTGCAGACTTAAGATCTTGGGACGAAGAAACTAGTTGCTTCATACTTCGTTTTGAAGACGAGGATTTGCAGCCGTGCTCCGTGAAGCCTAATAAGATCCGCATACTCTTCGATTTGGATGGAGGAGATCAGGAGGGACCTAGCACGGACGTCCTTACCGACCGCGGGGACGCGTTGGAGAAGGCGAAACAGGCGTTATTGCAGAATCTGATGCGGGCGGGTGGAGTAGGCGGAGAAGGAGAGGGAGGGCCAAAGCAGCGTCCCATGATGGCCGATGGGCGTCAAGAACAGAGGAGTCCAATACCGGGGGCTATCACAACATCTGCCAGTGTCTCAACCAAATCCCGATGAATATCAAGCGTTTCTTGTAGGATGCAATGTTAATAGATCCTAACTTTTCCAAATGTGTCTAATCATGTTAAAAGCTGGTGTCGTAATAGAGTTGCCTTCTCCAGAAGAAATGCAAGGTCCACTCCCATCAAAATAATCTTTCGCCCACCTCTATTACACACACGGCTTATTCCGCTGCCTCGGCCCAACCTTATCACAATCCGGACTAAACCTCCAATGTCCCATGATATACCTCGTCACGAATTCATGCTCCTCTTCCATCGCCAGCGTTTCCGCCATTCGCGATATGACGCTCGTCCTCCCCGGCTTGTCATACCGCGCCAGCCGCCATTCGCGTATGTTCATATCCCCCGAACTTTTAATATTTCCCACGAATATCTCGGCGTGGATGCATAATTCAAAGTCTAATACTGCACACTCGGTACCCTCGCATGTTCCGTTGTATCCCATGATTATTGGATCGGTGGCGTTCGTATAGGTAACTAAAACCTCCTCGGGACATTGTCTATCGTTGGCAATGAAAAGCGGGACGGTCAAACTTCCATTCCGCTCTGTCAGTATCTCCTGCACGTAATCCAACTTCGGACAGCATAAGTCTTGATCGAAATTACCACATTTCCCCTCAAAGTAACGCAGATGCAATGCATTATACGGATTTGATTGCAATTGATGCTCCTGCATAAATTCGTGCACTTTCTGTTGGAACACTTTTCGTGGCACCAACCCCCCGAAGAATCGTTTGTATATATCTTCCGGGGGACGACCCAACCAGTACCAAATGTCGCTATTGTCCACTGATGCCAATTTTAGATCTTTCGTCTGTGTATTGTAATCGGCAAATATCTCAAGGATTGTCCCTCGGCTAATACTATGCGGAGAGATCTCATTAGGATGACTGCACGTATAATTGCTATTTTCTATAGACATGGCCGCCATATATGGAGAATCTGCGTAGGTCATCAATGACATTCGATCAATGTCGTAATACTTTGACACCTCCGGATCGACCAATAGCGTTCGATTCAAATGATGTGCCATGTATATCCCCACCAAATTTTGCAATATTAGATTGTTCAATCGGCCCTTGGCGCCGAAGACGCATAGGTAGCCATTCGGGGCTACCGGTCGTGTGTCGTTGTAGGTAATATTGGATATTGTTGACGGTGATGTGGTGGTTGATGTGTTGTTATTGGTCGATTCCAGAAAAGATGTTAACTGGAATTTGCCAACATTATTGGAGAGTGCGGATATGCCCAGGATGCAAAGCACCCAGTAGAACCACATTCGCCGTATCATTGGATGGCGGCTTCTATTGATATTGAAGAGGTGTGCGATGTGTTAGCAGCAACATTGAATGCAAGCTGAGGAATTGCCGTTGGATGGTGCAGGTGACATATCTTGTGCTCAAATGACCACAACTCGCAATAATTGCGCACAAGAGGAGACGCTGGCCCAAGGACTCGATGATGGAGGTTTCAGAAGGCCATTGATGATGGAGACGGCGGCATCGGTGGAGGTATCAGATCGCTGCTAGAGGTATGCCTCCTATTACCTTATTTCCCACGCCTGCCAGCCTCTCTGTCTTGAACTCTTGAGCCTTAATTT